>Ga0208763_1000282_pt1 | contig 10937 bp, 27 predicted proteins | sample ETNtaG_20_FD_185756 | JGI IMG/M metagenome (GOLD analysis project Ga0208763, IMG submission 185756) | Marine microbial and viral communities from oxygen minimum zone, Eastern Pacific Ocean - ETNP201306PF45B (SPAdes) (version 2) | ecosystem: Environmental > Aquatic > Marine > Oceanic ... | reverse complement strand
CGCATATAAAAATGCCTAATACTCAACGAGTATAAATAGATGTATAGGGGTAGGGAGACTTACCCCTTTACATAACAACATGAGGAGGGCATTATGCCAATGAACACATCAAACACATTTAACATGGAAACAGCAGGTTCATCTGCTCCATTACTACACGAAATTTTAGTAAAAGTAAACAACGCCAAAGACAAAGCAAAGAAGATTGAAGTATTAAGAGAAAACGATTCAGTACCTTTAAGACAAGTACTGAAAGGTGCTTTTGATCCTAAAATCAAATGGGATTTACCAGAGGGTACGCCACCATACAAAGAGAATGACGCACCAGCAGGTACTGAACATACAACACTACACCAAGAAGCCAGAAGACTATGGCACTTTGTTGAAGGTGCAGATCAAAAACTTTCTAAATCTAAAAAAGAAATGATGTTTATCCAAATGCTAGAAGGCCTACACAAAGATGACGCTAAACTTTTAATATCAGTTAAAGAGAAAGAACTGAACAAAGTATATAAAGGTTTAACTGATTCTGTGGTTAAAGACGCATTTAGATGGAACGAAGAATACAAAACCTTCTAATATCATAAATATTATAGAGTGATTCTATAAAATTCAACTATAGGGTGCATGACAGAATGTCGCACCCTATTAACCCATTGATTTATCTACATTATTTGTCCATTTTTTGCTTGTTTTATACACAGGATTGTGTTATATTTAAGTATGAAAACAACAAAAAAGGAGACTATACTATGTCAAAAGTAAAACAATGGGCTGAAGATACAGCTGAACAAAAAGTTGATACTATTATAGGTCAGTTAACATCTGGCGAAATAGATAGATCAACAGCTAAATCTAAAATTATGAAAGTTGATAATTTAGAATTAGTAGGAATTGATGAACACAATATTGATGAAGTTATTTACGAGGCTCATGCTAATGCGTAAATCATTTTTTATATTATTTTTGTTATTCATCTATACTTGGTCTTGGTCTATATTCAACGTTGCCAAGGCTGATGATTATAACACGGCTGTTATTAGTCACGTTATATCAGAAAAGATTAAAGGCACAAATATTGATACATCATACATTATGGAACAAGAAATAGAAAAACTTGCCCATAAGTTTATGATCGATTCAGTTACTATATTACAGGCATACCTGCCTCAAATACTAGAAGGTATTGCTGCTGATTTAAGATTACAACTTGACGAGAAATATAAGGAACAAATTTTAAATGGTAACAACTAGAAAATCTAAAGCACTTAAACTAAAAAGAAAACTTAAAAGAGAGCTGTCTGGTAAACGTAAATATATTACAACTTACAAAGACATAAAAATTTATTTCAAGTTATTCAATTCAGCACTATTTGATAGTAAACTTTCACCTTTTGGTCAAGTAGAAATCAAAGACCTAAAAAGACAAAAATGTATAGGTCAAGTTGTTGTATTAGAGTGGAAAAGAGCAGGTACTAGATTGTACAAACTAGAGATGTTACCTTCTTATCCGAATAAAAAAGATTTCTTGGATACACTAGTCCATGAAATGGTACATTTATATCAAATGCAGAATTTAGGCGATACAGGTAACCACAATGACTTATTCTGGTCCTTTGAACCTAAAGTAAACTACATCGGTTTACGATTATAAAAGAAAGTTATATTATGAGAGGTGAGAAAAATCATATTGACGAGTGGTTACAAAAACAAATAAAGAATGGTATTACTATTATTGATAAAGTATTAAACAATAATATTAATGAGTGGGAATTGTATTACACAGGTCATCTACAAAGAGATATACTAACAAATTTCCCAGGCAGAACTAGTAAAAAGATTTTCAAAGGTTATAGGAACCATTTGAACAATAACAACCTTGTGTTTATACAAAAGAAGTTTGAAGAACACGGTTATGAATATTATGTAAAGAGAGGTATATAATGAAACTATTGAAAAAACATAAAGAGATATTAAACGAACTAATCAAAGGTAAAGGTTACTGGAAGACACCAACCGTACCTAAAGATTACAAAGACAAAACAAGTGTCCTAGATATACTTGTGCCATTGTACTTAAAAGGCTTATTGACGTTTCAAAGACAATACGACATACCACTAATCGGACCTAGTAACGAACACATGGTTAGATTTAAATGGTATGATGTTATGATTGATAAAAAGAAAACAATAAAAGATTTAAAAAAGGTGGTCAAAGATGGGCAAATCGTATAATTGGCATAGACTATTAGAAAGAACTTGGTTTTACACAAAGGTATTTTTTGCAGTATTGACGTTATGCGTTGCTGCTTATGCCTACGGCACATACAATCCTAACAAAACAGCAAAGGCTGTAGTAAATGAAGAGCTTGATCTATTCTATATGAAAAAAATAGAAGAAATGGATCTACAAGAACCTGAATTTACATACCATAATGATATTCAATTTATACGTGCTATGCACAAATGTATAAACTATATTAACTTCACATTACCAAAAGATCAAAGAGTACCCTATGAGATGATTATAGGTCAGGCTGCATTAGAGTCTGGTTGGGGCAATAGTAGATTTGCTGTAGAGGCAAATAATCTATTTGGTATAAGAACATGGAGTAAAGATACTCCACACCTCTTACCACAAGGCATAACAAAATGGCCAGGTTGGGGTGTGAGAGCTTTCGCTAGTAAATGCGATAGTGTTAAAGAATATGTAAGATTGCTAAACAACCATAATGCTTACAAAGATTTTAGAGTGTTAAGACAAAAGATGTTAGATAAAAATCTACAACTTGACTCTTTTCAACTTATCAAAACTTTAGATAAGTTTTCTACTACACCAGATTATGACAAAAGAGTTATAAGAATGATAAAGAAAATAAGAAAACTAGAGGAGAACAAATGACGTTAGAGCATGGTTTGTTAATGGGCTTTATAGGATGCTCAGTAACATTTATTGGTTTCTTTATTGCATATATGGTGGCAAGTAATAATGTAGCAAAGAAGAATAAACCAAAAGAAAAAGGTCCTGTTGCAGACCTTATGAAAACAATATATGGAGAAGATTGCCAATGAATTATGCACAATCAGAAAATCACAAAAGAAACGTAAGAGTTTTAGCAGAGGGTGCTCAAGGCAAAAAGATGACACGTAAGGTTGATCTATGGGAATACGAGTCGCTTGCAGATTGTATTAGAATGGATCAAGTACCTGCTGAAGAAATTGCAGAAATATTTACTGATAAAGCGTACTATAAATGGTATAAAAAGAAGTATTTTACAGCTTGACATTGCAGTAAAATTGATATATAATAGACCCTATGATACACGAAGAAGACTTAAAAAGACAAGAAGACCCAAAAGTTAGAAGATTAAAGTTATTAGCAAAGGCATGTGCTAATGCTCAACTTGACTCTTTCAAAAACTTATGGTATAATAAACTAATGCAACTTGCTAAACAATACAACATGACGGACTATGTTATGAGAAAGCTGATACACTAATGAATATATTTTACGTTGACAAAAATCCTGTTACAGCAGCCAAGATGATGTGTGATAAACATATTATCAAAATGATACTTGAGTCTGCTCAAATGCTATGTACAGCAAAACGTGTGCTTGATGGCATTGAATATACAGACTTCACAAAGAATGGTCGTAAGATACGAAGATGGCGACTAGAAAATCCTAACGAAGAAGCAATCATATACAAAGCAGGTTGGCTCAAACACCCTAGTACACAATGGGTTATGAAGTCAGCATACAATTACATATGGTTGTTTAATCACTTTATGGCTCTTAACCAAGAATACAAATTAAGATGGCAGAAAAATGTTAATCACGTTTCCGTAGATAAACTTGCTGATCTACTAAAACACCCACCTAAAAATGCACCACTAAATGTGATAGGCACAGACGCTGACCCAGCAATGCCTGACCATTGTAAGATTGCAGGTGATGTTGTTGGCTCATACAGAAAGTATTACATACTTGAAAAGAGAAGATTTGCCAAGTGGGAAAAACATGGTGCAGTTATGCCTGAATGGTACAGAAAAGGTATCGCTGAACATGATAAAAGAACGAATACAGAGCAAGGGTGATGACCTTAAAATGTTGCAAGGCCATGATAGACTTGCATATTTAATTGACATTGCCAAAGACGTAGAATCATTACCACAAGAAGTAAAAACAGAAACAAATAGAATACGAGGTTGTGCTAGTAATCTATGGTTGATTGGTGGAGCAAAAGAAGATAATACAATGATATATAAAATAGACGCTGACGCATTTATAACAAAAGGCACAGCGAAGTTAGTAACAGACCTAGTCAATGGTTGTCCTAGAGATGAAGTGGCTGCTCTTACTATAGAGGATTTCTTACCTCTAGGTGTTAGAGAACTACTTACAATGCAAAGACAGAATGGATTAGGGTCATTAATACAGAGGATAGTAGATATAGCAAATACTAAATAGCAATATGAATAATGTAAGAGATTTTATACAATTAAATATGAACTTTTTGAATGATATTCAAAGCTATCATTGGCAAACAGAGTCTTATTCTGAACATGAAAGCACAGGTGAATATTACGAAAAGTTTACTAAACTAAATGACGAACTTGTAGAAACTTGGCAAGGTAAAACAGGTACTAGAATTAACTTTAGTGCTGAATTAAGACCTGGCATAATGAACTATGCTGATAATAGTCAGGTTAGAGGTGAAGTACAAAAACAAGTTGCTAGAATAACAAAGATAGCAGAAAATAGCAAAGTAAAAGGTCAAATGGATTTAGAAAGCATACTAGAAGATATGCTTATGGTAACAAACCAATTGATGTTTCATCTAACATTAAAATAAATGCCCATATACACATTTACAAATACAAAAACTGGTAAAGAGTTTACCGAGATGATGACCATTGCTGAAATGGAAAAGTATCTAAAGAAAAACAAGCACATAAAACAAAATATATCTGGCATAAGAATTGTCGCAGGTGTAAGTGGTGCTAGTTATAGACAAGATAGTGGTTGGAAAGAAACATTATCAAAAGTAGCAGAAGCACACCCAATGAGTGCTTTGGCTAGTGAGATGGGAACAAAGTCAACAAAACAAATCAAAACAGAGCAAGTGGTTAAAAAGCATAGGGCTAGACAAAATGCAAAAAATAAATAATATAGGGGTGCAGAGCGAGCAACTGAACAACAACGGTCGTATACCTGAGTCTAATAAGTCAATCCGCTCATTGCACCTACCTAAACAAGGAGAAAACTAATGGCAGACATACCTGATTTTATGAGGGAGTTTGATACCGATATAGATTATGGTTTTACTCCTGTATCAAAGAAACCAGCTGAAGACACACCAGCAATAGACCCAAAGGTTGTAGAAGACTCTAATTTAGAGATTGCAAAAGTCAAAGCAGACGTAGGCGATATAAAGTCTATGATGAATGAGATAATGCAAATTGTAGCAGAGAAAGATTCTGTTAACAAAGAGATACAGGACGCTGACGTATCGGCGAGATTTAAAGAGATTGAAAAGACTATACTACCGTTTTTGTATAATCTTTCAAAAACCAATGAACCTTATATACATTGGCCTAATAGAGGACCAATTATCAAGGCTCAGATGGATAAAATATTAAAACTTACAAGGGGATAATATGTTAGAAATAAAAGCTCATCACAAAGAACTAAAACGAGCGGTGAATGAAGTTGAAAATAAAAGATCACAAGACAGATCAAATAAATTATGGTACGACTTACGAACCTTAAAGAAAATTAAACTATTAGCAAAGGATAAATTAAATGCAACTAAGCAAAAACTTTTCGCTTAAAGAACTTACTGCTTCTCAAACAGCAGATAGACATGGTATTAGTAATAATCCAAGCGAAGACCATATGGATAATTTAAAAAAACTATGTGATAATGTTCTACAAAAAGTTAGAGATCATTATGGCAAGGTAGTATCAGTATCTAGTGGATACAGATCACCAGAGTTATGTGTGAAGATAGGATCATCAATGAAGTCACAGCACGCTAAAGGCCAAGCTGCGGACTTTGAAATCTTTGGAATTGCTAATGCTGATTTAGCAAAATATATTATTGATAATATAGATTTTGACCAATTGATTTTAGAGTTTCATAATCCAGAAGAACCTAACAGCGGATGGATTCATTGCTCTTATAAGAACAAAGAAGAAAACAGAAAACAAGTATTGAGAGCATACAGAAATGATGATGGTAAGACGGTATACGAACCGTATGACCCTAGTTGAGCCGTTGAACGTCTTAACAATGCAAAAGTAGAAGAACGCAATAGAATCATAGATATGTATTGTCAGAAAGGTACATAGCTTGACAATATTGCAATTATCTGATATAATGATTATATAAATTATACGGAAAGGTATATTATGTTTAAACATGTTAAATTGAATGAAGAAGTATTGCCTAAATCTTTAGGTGTGAAAGGCAAGAATCAAAACGGTGTAAGATATTATACCATTGATGGTGTTAATATGCCTTCCGTTACATCTATACTAGGACAAATACCCGAAAAACAAGCAGGTCTACAGGCATGGCGAAATGCAGTTGGTGAGAAAATGGCTAACTACATATCAACGTCTGCTGTCAATAGAGGTAAGACAACTCATACCTTAATTGAGAATCACCTAAAGAACGAAGACGAGAAGTCAGTAGGTATAACTGCTGTTACACCACTAGGACTTTTTAGAATTATAAAACCATATCTTGCTAGAATAGATAACATACATTGCTTAGAAGAATACCTATACTCAAAAGAGATAGGTGTTGCAGGTCAAGTAGATTGTATTGCTGAGTATAGAGGCAAACTATCAGTTATAGATTTTAAGACCTCTACAAAACAAAGGGATGCTAATTACAATTATGCTAACTTTTTACAGACATCTGCCTATGCAAAAATGTATGAAGAGCTATACCCAAACCAGAAGATAGAGCAGACCGTTATATTAGCCACGTGTGAAGACGGTTTTGTACAAGAGTGGATACATACTGAAGACAAAATTAAAGAACACCAAGAGAAGTTTTATAAGCACACCCAGGACTTTTTTGAAAGAAATAGCATAAATAGTTAGACCAAAAGGTCAACTATGAAAAAACTATTATTACTAATAACACTATTATTCGCTACAAGTACATTTGCTGATGAATTGCAAAAGTACGATTTTCAATGGATGCACGTACCAGTAGTTTGTGGTACATCACCAGAAGTGATGAGATACCTTGAAGACAATAACTTCAAACTAGAAAGTATATCTATTGGTAGAGCAGGTGCTTCAGAAACAGGAGATCCTGCTTATTTTGTTGCTTACTATTTAAACGAGAAAGGCGATCAATCAGTTGCTGCTATTACATCACCTACAGGACACGAAACTTGTATGATGTATAGAAGTTTCAATTTAGAGAAACCTGGTGATAAAGTTTAAAGCTTGACAAAATAGATATATCTGATATAATATATTAATAAAGTGAGGATAAATTATGAGCGATGAAAGTATGCCACATGGCAGAGATACCCACGACCAAGATATGACTTATGAAAATGAGCAATCTATGGTAACAATACCATTGCGTGAGTACGATAAACTAAAAGCAGAACAATCATACATAACAGACCCGAGTCTGATTTCAATAATAGATAAGATTGAAGAACTAACAAGAGCATTAAGAAAACACATAGTAAGAAAATTCTAATGTTAATGAATAGTAAAAAGTTTGCCCAAATAATTGAGGCAATAGTAAAAGAAAAACGAATGTCCTACATGGATGCCGTGTTAAAATATTGTGAAGAAAATGATATTGATACAGCGTCTGTAGGTCCTTTGATAAACAAGTCATTAAAAGAGAAGATAAAAGAAGAGGCAGAAAAACTGAACTTGGTTGAACGATCAAGCACAGCAGTTTTACCTATATGAATAGTTATGAAGCATATACATTATATTTGGCTATTAAACTACACTTCACTTCCGATAATTATGATTTTTACAGGCACAATGCCAAAGTTAATTCATCATTTAACACATTTTTAAAACGTAATGATAGATTCTTTTTTCATAAACTTACAACTAAATATAACAAGGAAGAAATGCTAGATTATTTTGTGTGTAACTTCTTCCATAATTCAAAAACATGGATAGGCAATTTAGTTAGAGCAGATGGAGAACATACTTACAACAAGTGGAAGAAATATAATCAATCTTTTACATACAATTTTAGGAGCGATTGCGTATTGCTTAGTAATGTTATCAATGATAACTCTATTCGGTTTGATGATGTGTTTCGTGTACATAATGGGCAACATCCACGATTGCTACGACTACTTCTATCTGAAAAAATATCAGTACAAACAATCATCATCTTGGATAAGGTTCTATCTTTTATTAAAAGATGGGATAAAGACATTGCCGAAACGATTATCTGGCCTGAAAAATCGTTTAAAATAAAGAAATTATCACCTTTTATTAAGTTTAACCTTACTAAATGTAAGTTTATTATGAAAGAGGTATTTGTATGAGCGATGACTATGTACCTACGCCGTGCATAAACATATGTACAATTGATACAGATAGTGGTTATTGCATGGGTTGTAGTAGAACACAAGAAGAAATAGATAAATGGGGAAGACCTGAAACTACTAAAGAATGGAAAGAAAACAATTTGAAGGAGTTAGATGGAAGAGGGTAAGTTAACAGAGGAACAAGTAAGAGAGGAATATAGACAACAACGTAAAGATAAAACATTTGCTCAATGTTGGCCTGCTAATAATGATAGTTTTTATGAATGGTGCTCACAATACCTAGACTATCAACACATAACAAAAAAGAATAGAAATAAAAATAAATGAGTGATGTATTTGAAAGTGTAATAGATGTAGGTAGTGGTTTTATATTAGCCGTACTCATACAATTACTAATATTTCCTTTGTTTGATTTACACCCTAGTATATTTGATAGTTTGGGTATCGCATTAATATTTACCGTAGTGTCAATGACTAGATCAGCATTATGGAGAAGATACTTTAGAAAAAGAAGAACATGACAATAGAACCTATAAAAGAAAAACTAGATGATAAGATTGCTAAATTAAACTCAAGCAGAGTTTACAAAAAGGTAACACCTAGAGGTGACTTGTCATGGTACATCAAGTGGGCAAGTAGTGTTACACTAATTATTGCTATGATGTTTACAGCAGTAGAATTGTTTCCTTTAAACATGTTTATTGCTAACATAGGTTTCATAGGTTGGTTAATTGTAGGCATGCTATGGCATGACAGGTCCCTAATCGTGTTGAATGCTATATCACTTGCAATATATTCTATGGGTATATTGAATTATTTTTATGGTTAAAGATTTTTTAGAACAAACAATAGAAGAACAAAAGATATTAGATATAGGATTAAAACAATCAAGGCAAAATAAAGCAGATAGATTTCCTACTGCTGATGAAAGATGGCCAAGGGCAGGTAAGATTATGAAAAGAAGAGCATTTATTATAGGTAATGGTGAGTCACGTAAGAACTTTGACTTGACAACATTAAAGAAGTATGGTAAGATATATGCCTGTAATGCTTACTATAGAGATAATCCTTTACCAGATGTATTGATTGCTGTTGACAGCACAATGACACACGAAATATATCACAAAGGTATTGCTCATAAGATACCTTGTTACTTTAGAGAATGGACTAAATGTCCTAACTTTATGTATCAGACTATGAAGGCTGGGTTTTTATCTACACAAGGTAAACAAAAAGAGGATAAGTTTATAACAAATGGCGATAGTGCATTGCCTATTGGCGATTACTTTGTTATGAATGCTCATACAATCAAAGGTGAAGCAACAATAAGAAAAGAAGACGGCACGAAGTATAAGAAAGATGTTGACAACACCCACATTTATGTATCTTGGATAACAGACGGCGATAAGACACAAGAATGGGAAGACCCAGGCTATCATGCTGGTGCAACAGCAGGACATATTGCATGTAAATATAGTGAACTTGATGAGGTGTATATGATAGGTATGGATTTAAGATCAGATACGAAGTTATATAATAACATCTATAAAGGTACCCATAACTACTCATCAGCACACTATGAACCCAGCCCTACAGGTATATGGGAAGCAGAGTGGTTACGAGTATTGAAAGACAACCCTAACGTGTCATTTTACAAGGTAAATAAGGCAGATGATGACAATACAACTAATCAAAAACTACTAGGAAACGAGAAGAATTTAACATATATTACTCAAGCACAGCTGCTTGACAATATCAGTAAATGGTGATACAATATTATAATGGTTGAGTATGTTACCAGTATAAATAATAGTAATACTTACATTAATACAAATACGTACAACAATATATACAAGGAGATAATACAATGTCAAGTGCATTAGAAGCCCTAAAAAAGTCAAAGTCTAATTTTGACGCTCTAACAAAGAAGTTAGAAAACACAATAGAACAACCCGAAAAGAAAAACAAATACCAAGACGATAGGTTATGGAAACCTGAACTAGATAAGTCTGGCAATGGTTACGCTGTAATCAGATTTTTGCCTGCTATTGAAGGTGAAGATATGCCATGGCAAAGAGTCTGGCACCATGCGTTTCAAGGACCAGGTGGTCAATGGTATATTGAGAACTCTTTAACTACACTAAACAAAAAGGATCCTGTTAGTGAAGAAAACACAAGGTTGTGGAATACAGGCATAGAAGCCGATAAAGAAATTGCTAGAAAAAGAAAAAGAAAGTTACAATACTATTCTAATATTTTTGTAGTAAGTGATCCTAAACATCCAGAGAATGAAGGCAAGGTGTTCTTGTTTAAATTCGGTAAGAAAATCTTTGATAAGATTACTGAAGCAATGAACCCAGCATTTGAAGATGAAAAGGC
>Ga0208763_1000277_pt1 | contig 11057 bp, 4 predicted proteins | sample ETNtaG_20_FD_185756 | JGI IMG/M metagenome (GOLD analysis project Ga0208763, IMG submission 185756) | Marine microbial and viral communities from oxygen minimum zone, Eastern Pacific Ocean - ETNP201306PF45B (SPAdes) (version 2) | ecosystem: Environmental > Aquatic > Marine > Oceanic ... | reverse complement strand
TCGTATTCAGACAATTGGAAAAACTCACGTAAATTATAAAAGAGCTTTAGATGATGTACAGAAAAATAATGCGGTTTTGCCTGTTGAATTAGGTAATTTTATTTATGTATCCGACATTATGGGTTTGCCTGCGATCAACGATACAGTTAAATTAACAAACGTAAACTTTCGTGGCGAAGATATCAGATATGTTTCAAATAATGCGGAAGTAAATCTTGCAGACCCAGCATCTCCAGCATGGCCGCAACTTGGGACAACAGTGGGTGTTGCAAATAATCCAAATGAACTTGATGTTATTGCAACTGCAAAAGTAAAATCGGTTGCATATTACAGTGGTATTTATGATACAGATTGGGATAATAGTTCTTGGTATGATTCTACATCTATTGTCAGTCCACTTACAGATTCACCACTTATCTATAAAGTTTACCTATACGATATTGAGTTTGCGCCGTATCCAACAGATAGTGCCAACACAGGAAAGAGGAATTATACAATAAATGATGCCAGAGGTATAATGAGTAGTGAAGTCATTGATTCTACAAATCTCAAACCAGCATTTAGTGCAAATGTTCTCACTCAGTATAGACTCTTTGACAATAATGAAAATATTGGATCTAATATTGATAGACAATTGATTGTTAGTTTGGATCGAACCACAGCAACTGGTGGTGGTGTAAACAGACCAATTGGTATGATTTATTCCGCTCCATCTGGTGGTACTGATATTTTAGTCAAGATGCTTGGTTTTGGTAATATAGATAACAAAACCTTTGTATCCAATGAAAGAATTGCAATTCAAAATACTACAAGACAGTTAACTACCTTTAGAGGGAAAGTTTTTGCAAGTCAAACTATTTTTGAAACTCAAGGCTCAAATCTTATTAATACAAATACTAGATTTGTAAGTACCCTTCGTAGTGTTGATGAAGTAACTGGTAATATTACAAACGACACACAGTACACTTTGTTGAAAGAGTATACTGCAACTGTGCAGTCTGCGGATACTGGCAGTGTAACTATCACGACATCATCTATTAACGAACAATTTGATCCAGTTTGGACAAACACCAATTATCAAATTTATATAAAATCAGGTATTAATGGTGGTACACTCACCAGAGGTTCAGTTCTAGACACAGTAGAGGCCTCTGATCCAAACTCGCCTGGCAACAACATTGTCCCAGATTTTGTATCTGGTTCTAGTAATAGAGAATTAAGAATTTCTAACTTGGGAGCTCCACTTGTTGGACAAGAAATAACAATACTTGCACCAACAATAACTAGTGTGCCACAAGAAAAGACTAAAACACTCTACAGAAATCTGGTAAATTTACCATATACTTTATTAGACCCTTCAGATGGTACACCACTCACTTCTGTGCCTAGTGACCCAGTGTCCAATCCATTTGGTACACAAGATGCAACTTTTGGACAAAATGGTGACGCAATTGGACGTAAATATGCAATCAATAGTACTTTTGATGGTACTTTTATTGACTTGAATGGTGTTTCATATTCATTAGATACTCTTAAACTACCACATTCTGATGTGTCTAAAGTACATAATGTGTATGATACGTGTCATCCAAACAACGTGATTTTCCAGACTGATATTTTTGGTACAGTAAAATATATCAATGAAATGACAAAGGCAGATTTTGACTTTGCATATAAGGCATGGAGTTATCATGAGGCAACTGGTGTACAAAATCCATACAATCTTGACCCAGATGTTGTATCTGATGCACCATTCGCAGCAGAATATCGCGCTGCGGCCGCTGCTGGACTTACTGGAGACATTGCACAGTCGAGTGTAAATGGCCATGACTTTGGAAACAATGTTACACAACCAGCAAAACTTTTAGATATTACAAATAGATTCGATATTGATCTTGGACAAAGGCCTGGAGTTATTAAACTTGCAAAACTCACACTAAAACCAAGAAATATTATTTGTGCTGGACGACCAATTGTAACGTATGACTATTTTGGACATAGTGCTGGGGATTATGCATCTGTTAACTCATATGGTGATGTTGATAGAAATGCAATTCCAAAATTTAATAATATTTACTTAACAGATGTTCTTGATTTTAGACCCGCAGCAACTTCTCAAATTGATTCAGATGCAGTTCTTTTATATAAAGATACTGTACCTACAGGAATTTTCTTCCCTGTAGACAACACAACCGTGACTACTGATTTCAAACATTACTTACCAAGAAAAGATAAAGTTGTACTTACTAAACATGGAAATTTTGAAGTTGTTTATGGTGCATCTTCGTTAACACCACAATTACCAAAAGACCCAGATGAGGGTATGGTATTATTTAACTTAACTACGAGACCATTTACACAGTCTCCTAATGATGTTCTTATTGAAAAGGTTGAAAATAGACGCTATACAATGAGAGATATTGGTAAACTCGAAAGAAGAATTAATACTCTTGAATACTACACAACATTAAGTCTTTTAGAAAAAGAGACTAAAGATTTAGTTATTTTAGACGAAAATGGTCAAGATAGATTTAAAAATGGATTTATTGTAGAACCATTTACAGGACACAATATTGGTGATGTTTTTGACCCAGAATATTCTATTGCAGTTGATGGTAAGAAAAGAGAGATGCGTCCAAAGGCAGATGAGAGAAATGTTAACATGGCTCTTACTCTTGCGAATAAAGATGCATTTGAAATTGTAGATAGAAAAGTCATGTTGCCTTTTGCCGGTGAGACAATTATTGTTTCTCAACCAAAATCATCAAAATATGTAAATCTCAATCCTTTTGCAGTAATGCCACACAAAGGTAATCTGGTACTTGCACCAAGTTCGGATGATTGGAGAGAAGTTGATAGATTGCCAGCCTTAGAAATTAATAGAGATAATCTATTTGATAACTTTGAATTTCTTGCAGAACAAACTGGTGTTTTAGGAACTCATTGGAACTCTTGGCAGACTACAAATGTTGGTGAAGAAATCACTAATGTTGCTGATAATGAAAGAGTAGAAGATCAAGCCAATCTACGTTGGGAAGATAGTGTTACGGAAACTTTTGACATCATTACGGATCAATCTAGAACTGGTAATAGAATAGATTTAAATTCTAGTATCGTTAGAGACAATATGGGTGATAGAGTTGTAAATACTGAAATTAAACCCTTCATGAGATCAAGGAAAATTTATTTTACTGGTAGTGGATTGAAATCAAATACAAGACTCTATGCAAGTTTTGATGGTGTTGATGTCACAGAATTTTGTAATGGAATGGATGAGGTAACCGTTGATTCTTTGGGGCAAACAGCTGCATCATTGTTGAATGGTGGACTACAAACAGAAATTAATGCAAACTTGGGTAAGATTAAGTTAGTGGGTACTCAAAGTGGTGCAGAAAGAAATGTTTATGGTGTAGAATATGTAGACACCAACTCTATTAGATTTCTTGTTAGAAAAACGGATGTTATACAGGAAAGAGGTAATTTTACAGGCACTGAACCAAATGCAGGTGAACCTATGGAACTGGAATTACGTTCTATAGGTGATAGTGGTGAAACGCAAACTGGTCTTAGTATTAACAAAGTTGGTAAATTTTTGACTGAGGTTTTAAATACAAATCTCAAAACCAATGATAAAGGACAAATCAATGGTTTCTTCGATTTACCATCTGGTGATAATCTTAGATTTAGAGTCGGTGAAAAACTCTTCAGACTTTCAGATCAACCAACACCAGATTCTAGAGAAGTTGACACAGAAGCTTCTGCAATGTACGCTGCTTCTGGTATTGTTCAACAGAAACAAGAAACATTTGTAAACACAAGAGTACCAAATTTTAGTGATACTGCACTAACAGACACACGCACATTGGTTGATAGTGGAAACACGCGAAGAGTGGTAACTGGTAGTGGGGATTTACCCCCACCCCCACCGCCGCCTAACAACGACAACGACAACGACAACGGAACAAATACTGGAGGAGGCGGCGGTGGCCTTGGTGGTTTCCTTGCTGCGGTCGCTGTATTTGCATTCTTCGATCCAGTTGCACAAACATTTGTGTTAGACTCTAGTAACGCGCCAGGCGGGTGTTTCCTTTCGTCTATTGACATTTATTTCCAGAGAATTCCAAGAGATAATGTACCTGTACGTTGTGAAATAAGAAATGTTGTCAATGGATATCCTGGCCAGAAAATATTTGCTTCAAAAACACTTACACCAGCCGAAAGTATTACAAATAACTCTGACGGTACAGTAACCTATAATTCTCAAAATATTTTTGTATCAGATAATGGTACTTTACCAACAAACTTCAGTTTCCCATCTCCACTATATGTTGAAGAAGGTACTGAGTTGTGTTTTGTTCTTATTTCTGATTCTACAGATTACAGAATTCATGTTTCAAGAATGGGTGAACAGGCACTTGATGGTACTGGTACTATTTCTAAACAACCATATCTTGGTGTAATGTTTAAATCTTCTAACTCGCAAGCTTGGACACCAGAACAAACCGAAGATATTAAATTTAATCTTTACAGACAAAATTTTGATATCTCCAAACCAGCAGAAGTATATTTTGTGAATGACACAAGAGATGACAACTCAGAGTTAACTCAAAAAATTAATATTGGTTTAGGTGCGATTGAAACTACTGCAAACTCAAGTCTTGTTAAAATTCATGCACCAAATCATGGACTTGTTGATAGTACAAACTTTAATGCATTTAATATTGTTGGTATTGATGGATTGTTATCTACAACTCTTTATGGTGGTACTACTGATGCAACTGGTTTCAGAGGTGGTAAGATTAATGGTTTCCATACTGTAGTTGCATATGATTCAGACTCTTTTACTATTGACATGTCGAATCCAAAACAATCTACGAGTGTATTGGATACCAATACGATAACTACAACTGACCCTGCAATTTCTGCAACGCAGTTTGGTGGGTCTAATCAAACATGGGTAAGGTCGCCCGGCGAAAGAACACCTTTAAACTATAGTGTAGCTGGAACGAATACGGTCGCAGCTACTACTGGTAGATTTGATGCAATATATGATAGTCATAGAGAGGGAATTTCTAGTGCATATGTTTTAAATAATTACAAGTATGATCTTATTTGTCCAAATGTTACAACAATTACTTTACCTAAAACAGCTGTTTCTTACAAAATGAAAACAATGTCAGGTGCGGCCGTTGATAACACACAATTCTCGCCAGGGGTCAAAGATATTTTATGGAGAGATTTTGTTCCACTAGAAAATACGTTCTTTGAAACACCAAGAATGATTGCAAACTCATATAGTGAAGATAACTTTAACACAAACAGTGATTCATTTGGTAAAAAATCTTTGGAGTATAAAGTGACATTATCATCGGAAAGTTCTCACTTATCACCAGTAATTGATACTGAAAGACTTAGTGCAACAATTATTTCTAATAGAATTAATGACCCTATTCTTGGTAGTGGAGATGATGAGTTGCAAGAAACTAATGCACAAGGTGGTAACTCTCTTGCAAAATACATTACAAGAGAAATTAAACTTGCAAATCCTGCCACATCTATAAATGTCAGAGTTGCGTTATCTAAACCTGTAGATTCGGATGTTGACATTTATTATAAGATAAAAACTTCTGACGATCAGGATTATAGAAAATTAGAATATGTTGAATTCGATAAACCAGTTGGTTTTAATTCTTCACACACTGATTTTAGAGATTTTGAATTTGATGTTAAAAACTTGGAAGAGTTTATTGGTGTTGGTATTAAAATCGTACTCAAATCTAAAAACTCTGCTGTTGTGCCAAAAGCAACAGATTTGAGAATTATCGCATTAGCCAAGTAGGAGTTGTTTTATAAATATGAGTAAAGATAAACCAAAAGTGTACGTAGTGAAAAACGAAAGAAACTTGGTTAGAGATTCTTTCTCAAATGCGATAATTAACAAAGATAGTAATGCATATATGAAATATCTTAGAAGAACATCTAAGGAAGCGGAAAAACAAGAAGAGATAGAGCAACTAAAATCTGATGTACAAGAAATTAAAACCCTGTTAACAAAACTTTTAGAGAGAACGTAAAATGACATATCCAGTAACTACAGACGTACTAAGAACAGATACATTTGATTCTTGGGCTTCAAAAACAAATCAAAATAGAGCAAGTCTTTTATATACTCAGGAAAAGTTAGGAACAATTGACAATCTTGCAACAACTGCAACAAATATTGTTGATGCAATTAATGAGGTTAGAACAACTAGTACAACAGCTACGACAACAATCGGCGATCTTACTACTGTAGATGATGCCGTTGAAGGTGCAGATGTTGCTACAACTATCCAAAATCTTTACGATACTCTTAATACAACTCTCAGTGCAGAAATTGATGCAGATGTTGCGGCACTAAAAACAGAATTATCAACTCTAATCACAACAAATGTAAATACATTAAATACATCCATTGGGAACTCTGACACAGGAGTTGCTGCAAACACTACATTAATAAATCAAATTATATCTACATTAGGATTGAATAATGATGGTACTATGGTTGATGGCTCGCAGTTTGCAAATGCCAGTAATGTTGCAGCTGAAAATTTAAGTCAAGATGCAATTATTGCTGCACTAGACGCACAAATCACAAACATTAATAGTCAGTTGGGTATTATTGGTTCAAATTTGGATGATGGTGATGCAAATACAAATGCAAATTCAGTTGCAATCGCAGCAAAACTCGAAGTAGATGAAGTATTAAGTGGCAACTCTTTTATTAATGTAACTCCTAGTAGTGACCCAAGACAAGTAACGCTTACACACGTAACATTACCTTCGAATCCATCATTATCCAGTTTAACAGAACAAACTGTCTTTAGTGGAATTACAGTTGATGGTGCAGGTCATGTAACTGGTCTTGCAACTAGAGAACTTGGAAATATGTCAACTAAAAATCAATATGTTTCTTCGGCTCCACCAAGTTCAAGTGATGGTTCTAATGGTGATGTTTGGTATAGAATATAAGGATAACATTCAATGCCGTTATTATTCAAAGACGATACCATAACGCAATCTGGTAGTACACTTTCTACTCTTATCGATATTTCTTGGTCAAAGAATCTTGGTAGAGGAGTAGAACTTGAAAACGCAAAGTTGTATGAACAATTAAATACTGTTAAAACACCAAACAGATTATATACCCCACCATTCAATATCAACGAAGATCATGACCACAAGCATGATGGCCAGAACGCAATTACATTTGATTTAAACTGGAATTCTAGTTATGGCACAAAAGAAAATGTATTATCGTTGGATGGTGCAGATAATGAAAATGGGCCTTGGACAGCTGTTGCACGAATAGGTACTACTAGTTTATCTCCTATGACTAGAGTAAATGAAGAATTTAAACTAGATTTTAGAACAAATAGCTTTGGTACTGGACAAGGGGATGGTACTGGAGTACATAATGGACAAAGTGGATTTGCAAAACCTAGTGATTCATTGTTTGATGGAATAACAGGTTATAAAATATTTTCATCAAAAACTTGGGGGCAAAGTTCTTTTGGGACGCCGGGCCTTAGTGTTACTTCTTTCCATCCTAATGGCGCAACTAATGTTTCTTTTTGGTACATTGTTGGTAATAATACTAATGGTGGTGTAACCCCAGGCACTAATGAAAAACTAGAAGTTACTTTACTTAAAGGTTTAGTAGAAGAAGCTAAATTTGAAGTTGATGGTACTGGTTCATCAGTATGGGCAGAAAAAACATTTCCAATTGCAAGTCCAAATGAAATCTATACTTTGAGATTTAGACACATCGGTGTGAATGACTCTGGTACTGATAATTATTACAAAACAAAATTTGGTGTTGCAAATATAAGAGCATTTACAACAGAAGATATCAATATCGAAACTAATCGAAAGTTCCACTTTACATTTGACGATGATGGTGTATTTGCAACAGTTGAAAGGGATACTGGTGCGGATGGTTATACACTTTTTGTGCGTGGTAGAGAAACAGATGCACAGACTTTTAAATGGTATAGGTTTAGTATCAACGGTACTTCAAACGCAAATGATAACATAGTTAGGTCGGTCAATCCTAAAACTGTGGCCACTAAATTGGATGAACCTATGTCTATAGATAATGGTGAGTCTAAATGGTGGTTGCCTAGAGATGTTTTTGTTAAAGATGGAAACAACTGGACAGAGGCAAAGGAAGTATATGTAAAAAATGGTGGAAGTTGGGAAAAAGTATATCCACATTTTGATGTGAATACTGCAACAACTTCTGAATTAGAATTTTTCTCTGCACCAGAAGTTGAGTCTGGCACTATGGTTGAACCAGAAATCGTTGATGCAAGAGTTAGAATTAGTCATGTTATTGAAGATCCTAATGGGGTAAGAGATTGGCTTATTACTGGTGATAATGGAATATTTTTGTATTATGATGGCAATAAACCTAAAATTGGTGACTTAGTAAGAAATTATTTACAAGATACTCCGACATATACAAATGGTTTACTAAGATATTTCACTGATGGTATTCCTTGGACTGGCCGAGGTTTTGAATATAGTTTATCTCATCTTGGCACAGGTGGTTCCAATAAATTAAAACAAACAGGTTCTATAAAAATTTCGGCCGGGGGTGGTTCATATGTTTATGATACATTTGAATGGAGAGGTTATTTTGTGCCTAAAGTAAGTGGTAATTGGAGATTTGGTACAGGATCTGATGATGGTTCTGCTGTTTGGTTGGGTCGTCATGCGGTCTATGGTGGTAAAGATAAGGGATTTGGTGCATGTACTAGAGGAAATGCACTTGTACAAAACTTATATAATCAAAGACACACATGGAGATATAGTCAGTATATTAGGTTGACTGCGAATCAATATTACCCAATGTGGATTGTATGGTATGAAAAAAGAGGCGATAATAGTTTTAGTTTTGGTATTCAAGAGCCAGGCGGTTCAGAACCAAAATCAAATCATATGACAAGTACAAATAATTCTAGATATCAAATTGTTCATAGAGGAAGTGGGTGGAGATAATGGATACTATTGTTACTAATCCTTTGTTGAGAACAAATCAAACAAATAATTTTGCATATACCGTATCTCTGGATGGTGTAAAATCCGACTCATCCGTTACAGAAGGTATTGTAAACGGTGTAGAAACGGTTGTGGCACCTATGGTAAAGTCCTATGCATCAAATGCATATCCAAGTTTATATACCCCATACAGGGACGTAGCATTCCGTGGGCCACTTGTATCTAATAGTACTATTTCTGCATTAGGTATCGACACAAACGAGTGTCCTATTGCATTGACATCTATCAATATTGATATGAGTTTTAAGACAAATGGATTTTATTCTGTAGGATATTTTTTATTCGAGGACAATCAATCGTGGTCTACAGATTATTTTCAAGTTGTTTCTATTGGTGCTCCAATGAGTGATTATGACACTCAAGACAGTATTGATGCATTTTTTGCAATCCCACAACTTGCAGACAATCAGATTGCGGTAGTTGCATTTTCTGACCACGCAGATGTAATTCCAAATGGTGCATCATTGTGCGAGATTAAAACAAAAGTCGGGTTTTACGGCACAAACGATTTTATGTAGAATAAATAATATAAAAAGAGAAAAACGATGACAACAGTTGTAAACCAATCTACTTTTAATCACTTCGGTATTTCTACGAGCCGTAATGGGTTTGTAAATATAGGAACGGCCGGCGGTCTTGACGCTTCAACTGGTTTGATTGTACAAAATGCTGGATTACTTGATACATTAAGACAAGACTTATTACGTGATTGGTTATTTTGGGAGAATGGTAATTCTTCTGGTGGTGACAACGCAAAAATTGTCTACGACGATGTTAACTCAACTCAAGTATCAAAAACATTTTTTAACGAAGTAACATCTATTGGTAGTTCTGGTAACGTAACAACACCATACGTTGGTGATCCAAACTTTGGTGTCTTAACAACTCCAAGAGGAACAACACAATTACAACATGTTTGTGTTTTGGAAACAACTGATGAAATGTCACCAAATCGTGGTCAAGTTTCTAGAGGTGTTGATCAGAAATATAGAGTTAGATTTGAATACGATGAAAGACCAAGACTTTATCAGGATGACTTAGAATTCGCCGAACAACTTTATCAACTTAATATTAAGTTACAAGAAATTGGTGGTGTCAAGTATGAAACTGGTAATACTATTGATGATACTGCACTTGCAAACGCATATCCAGGCCATCCAGGCTACGACCAAATAGGCGTCACACTTGCCGCTGGTTGGGAAAATGTGCAAGGCATTCCAAACCCATCATATACTTGGTTAAAGATGCAAATTGGTACAAAAAATCAAATCAAAAGTGATGGTAGTACTTCAGATAACTTGTCATACAGTGATGGTGTTATCACTTTAGGAAATGGTGCATCATTAAACACAGCAGTATCAAGGAGGCCTGGCGAAGTTGTTGATATGAACTTCGAAGATGTAACTCTAGTTGCAAATGATGGTGATCCAGATAGATCAGTACGTTTCAGAAATAAAAGAAAGGGGCCAGGCTGGTTTAAGAGATTCCCCCTTGCGTCTGATGCAGATCCTAATGTAACTGGTACATATCCTATGTCATATAGAATTACTCTCACAGAAAGAGGGTTTTTCCTTGCAATCTATAACGAAGCTGGATTGGGAGAAAATGATAACTATGCGTGGATTAATGTTCAAAGGACTGCAAACAACGAAACTGGTTTGCCACGTACAGACGAAGGTAGTAGATTCCCGACACATTGCATATATTCTTGTTCGAGAGAACAATTAACACCTAGAGATTTTGGTGTTTATTTCTCAGAGTCTGCTGCAAACTTACAAACTGCATCTGCCGAATTAGGTGATGTATATGATAGTCAAGGTAATTCATACAGTGTTTCTCAGTTAACAGAATCTGTCTATATTCTAAATCCATATGACAGAGAAGATTATCTTGCAGACGAATTTTTAGAGAAAAAGATTTGGAGATTTGTTGTTAGAGAGATGGACATCCTTAAA
>Ga0208763_1000274_pt1 | contig 11129 bp, 19 predicted proteins | sample ETNtaG_20_FD_185756 | JGI IMG/M metagenome (GOLD analysis project Ga0208763, IMG submission 185756) | Marine microbial and viral communities from oxygen minimum zone, Eastern Pacific Ocean - ETNP201306PF45B (SPAdes) (version 2) | ecosystem: Environmental > Aquatic > Marine > Oceanic ... | reverse complement strand
GTTATGGTGCTATGAGACTACTGGCAATATGGATTGGTTATGTTCTCATGCTTTAGAAATGGGTAATGAACGTAGGTATCGTTGGCCTGACAGAGCAAAACACTTCTCCCTAGAATTCATTTCATGGTGCAGGGAAAACATATACGACTCTCTCGCGCCGATTGGAGAGCTTACAGATTTCTCTATCGCAATATCTCAAGATATGAGTTGCCGTCAGGTTGATGGATTTGATAATCTTTCCTCAGTTGATAAATACAGACAATACTACAAGCACGATAAGCCTTTTGTAAAATGGACAAAAAGAGAAAAACCGAGTTGGTTCTAACACCTCACGATAAACTTCTAATCAGATGTTTCAACAAAGATATTATCACAATGGGAGGACTCACAAACAACGTAGTCAATATGATAAGTAAGCATGGAATGAAAAAACTCATTACTTTAGCTAAATGACAATACTAATACCAATAATAATCGCACTAATCGCAGGATATTATTTTGTTAAATGGACAAGCGAAGAAATCTAAAAACTTATTTTTTTTCAAATTTTCTAAACTCAGGACGTTTTAATATGATTGTAAACAGAAAAACAGGACTACCGAGGGTTCAATGGGAGAAAAACGGTATGATTCAAAGGAATCCGACCATTTCACCAGAGGACGTATTTGATAAATGCTCGACTGACCAATTTCCAGAGGGAGCATCAGTCAGGATGACAAGCCAGAAGAACGGTCATGCGACTGTTTACTTCAAATCACCACTCAAAGAAAAGAGTTGGGGCAACGGTCAAAAGTATTGGTATTGTGATTCAACTCTGAAGGTAACATTGCCAATGGTTTCAAGCTGGAACAACAATCCACGCACTCATACTTTTTCCTATACTGGACAGTTGCCAACCGATTTTACTCTTGATGAAATGAATGCGGTGCTAAAATACGTCAGAGGGCAAGTCCAAGAGATGACGGGAAACACTCACATTGTTATTAAAGATGACAGACAAAAGTTGTAAAGATTTCTCTGATTACCTTCAACATTGTAAGATTAACTATTTAAGCACTCACAATGATGGCTATACGAGAGAATACTATCGTGGAGAGCTTTTGCGGCTCAAATCAATACTAAACGAATCACTTTCAGAAACAGAAGATATATTAAATGGCGAAAGCAACATCAACAAGTAAGGTTACTTTCGGTAAAGGCCGAAAGAAGCGTAAAGGAATCCACGCTAAAACGAAGTCATCGTGGAATCATAAAAGTAAAAATTATAGAAAGCGTTACAATGGGCAAGGCAGGTAAGCATGACGGGATAACTATTTGTGGGTTCTCTGTATCAATTTGCGAGTTATCCAAGCATTACGAGGCTCAGTTTATTTACCAAGAGCCAAACAACATAGATGATAGAATCAAGAGGTCGATAGACTATTTAGGGCAAGAAGGGTTCTTCAAACCTCACAAAAAGATAAAAGCGACAGCAATTCACCTTTCAAACAGTTCAAGTAATGAATAAAGAAGATATTATTAAAAAGATAAAAGAAGATACTGGATGCGATGAGCATGAAGCCGAAAGTATTTTTGAAAGAGCATTGGATGACGGCATCGTCAAAAGGCACTTAAATTGGAATTTTATTATCACTATGTTAATATATCTTTCGGTGCTAATGACTGGAGCATGGGCTTTGTGGAGGCATCTATGATAAAAAACCTTTTTCTCATTTCATATTTTTTATTTTTTTGCGGTTGTCAATCCAATCGGCACTTAAATCCTGACGATTATGTCTATTATGTGATAGATGTAAACGGGACAGAACCCGATGCAGAGTTCAATGATAGGGAAGATGCCAAGGATTACGTTGAAAAGTATAGGGAATTTCATACATACAGAATAGTAAAAGCACAACATTATACAAATCAGAATTAGTTATTATGGAAGGATATAATCAGTCATCAGATATTGGATTAGGTATTTTATCAGTTCTTCACCGAGCAGATCAAGAGATCGAAAGGCTTAAAAGAGGCAGTCTCAGCACTAAATCAAAGTATTGGAAGCCGATTAGGAAGCAGGAATATGAGACAAGTAAGGTTGGAATAAGGCAATTAGGGTTCTCAGGAGGCAATTCAAGAGGTATTTATGATGAGTGGAATAGAGCTTTTGAGTGGTTTTGTAATCAAACAGTTAATTCAAAAGGGCAAAAGGTGAACAGAAACGCATTAAAGCAGTATTGTTTCAATAAGGAGAAATTTGCAGGGGGCAATGAAGTAAAACCCAATGAAGATTAGAAAGGCAGTAGGTTACATAACACAAGAGCAGCGAGAATTAGAAGTAGATTTTATACTTGATAAAACTCAAATTTCAGAAATCGTTAATTCTTTTTTTGATAGGATGGAATACAACGAGAGAAGAAAATGGATTTTTGATAATGTGCCAGAACCTAATGCGGTTTTAGTAGACAACGAGAAGGAGGGAGAACAACCTCCTTTTTCACCTTTAACTTAACTTTTTTTAGAAAAATCTAATCAGTAATTTAATATATATACAGTATGGCAGAAGATACCAATACTCAAGATGGAGCGGGGCAAGCACAACAGCAGTTGCCGCCGCTATTTAACGCTACGTTGGCAAAGTTGTCAGCCGATAGAGAAGAAGCACTAGCAGTTTTAGAAATGCTATTTAATCGCTCAGTAGGGTTGGGCGACCATACTAACGTAGTCGAGGAAATCACCAAATGGTCGCGTAAGCTCGCTGATGCGACAGGGACTATCCAGACCCTATCTCAGACATTTGGACAGCAGGGACAGCAAGCTACGGGGCAAGACGGCCCACAAGTAGTTGGCGACCCCAATGTAAGCACCGAGGGTTAATATAATTCCCCCCGTTACAACCCACAGAATTCCCCCTTTTCTAGCGATTAGGGGGAGTTTTTTGTTTTTGTAGTTAGTATATATACAAAGGAATGAGAAAGTAGTCAGTTTATATATAGATTATGAGGTAGAGTATATGGAGATAGTAGTAGGATTAGTAATAGCAATAGCTTGGCATATAGTTGCTTGTAAAAGAAAAAAGGAGATACAAGATAACTAGATAGATAAAGAATAGTCAATAAAGACAGTATTAAAGTCTAGGTAAGGAAAGGTAAAGAATGGGTCTAAAAGGGTCTGTTCTTTTTTTATTTCTAAAAATAAAGAATAAAACAAAGAACTATTACTCTTTCTTCTTACTTCTCCCTCTATATATACAATACAAACAACCAAACTAAAACCAAAACCAGTTTAAGTTCAAGTTCAGTTAACCAAACCAGTTCAGTATATGTTAAATAAAGCTCAAGCCGCGCCATAAATCTTATTTTTTTGAATTGTGAATCCGATTTTTGCAAATACCGGCCTAATTGTGAATGATATTCTGCGAAATACCGAAGTCAATTGTGAATCAGAAAAACTCAAATATGCTGCCCCAGAGCTTATATTTTTTTATCCTAATTTTAACAAATTTTATGCCAATTTTTTTTGCTCAATAAATAATAAATTATGCTAATTTTATCGGCCAAAAATAAATTTTTTTTGCCTTTGCGATATTTTTAACTTTTTTGGACTTGACCTGAATCCCTGTCTGGAGCATACTTGAAGCGGATATGAAAACCAAAGGTGGTATTACTTACATTGGAGTGTCATTGGGGGAGTTGAAAAAATACTTTACTGATGATGCTGTTATTCATGTTTCAAAGAAATTCTTAAAATCTTATGAGATGATTTCTGGCGTTGAAGAAAAGCCACAAGGCATTTCAATAAACATCGTAAACAAATCTTCTGATAAAATTACTTCGCCAGTAAATGAACAAGTAAAAGAAGATGCACCTCCCCCTATCGAGATAAATTCTTTTGATGGAGACTGGTAAAAATAAAATTTATCTTTTTGGGGGGTTGACAAATCCCCCAGATTGATTTACTATCTTTTCTGTTATGACAACTACTACTACTACATTATTCCCTAACGTAATCGGTCAGCATCCTGCCAAGCGCAAGTTTGAGTTCTATATCAAAGCGTTTGAAAGGACAGGGGTTGTGCCGAATATCATGCTTACTGCTCCTAAAGGTGCTGGTAAGACTATGCTGGCAAGGGCATTTGCTCGTAATCTCATCATGGAAGATACCATGAAACCCAAGAGATATATTGAGATAAATTGCGCTACAATAAAAAATCTCAAACAATTTGTTGAGATGATAATGGTTCCTTATATGCAGAACATGGACGCTACTTTCTTGTTTGATGAGTGTCATATGTTGCCCAAGGACGTTACAATGGCACTTCTCACTATCACCAATCCCAATAAAAATAATTTTAATACTTTTAGTTATGAGGGTAGTGATATTGATATCGACTTCAAAAAACTTACGTTTTTGTTCGCCACTACCGAGCCACAAGAGGTATTCCACGCTTTGATTGATCGCATGGAACGTATCGACTTGGACGATTATTCTTATGATGAACTGGGACAGATTCTCCAATTAAATACTGAGAATATAAAGTTCTCTGGTGATGTAGTTTCTACTTACATTGCCCCTGCTCTGCGAGGTAATGGTCGTGCTGCTCAGAAAATGGCAACGAATATTATCAGTTATTGTGCTGCTAACAGGGTAAAAACATTCAAGTTGAAAGATTGGTATAATCTTTGTGACGTATTGGATATCCTCCCATTTGGGATGAATAAGACCGAACTCAAGTATCTGAGAGCATTGGCAAAGCATGGTTGCACTCGTTTATACAACTTGGCCGCCAAATTACAGATGACTCGTTCAGCTATTCAATCAGATGCGGAAGTCTATCTGCAAAAGCTCAATTTTATTGATGTTACCCCACACGGTAGGCAGTTGACCATTGCTGCAAAAGAAATGTTTGATAAATTTCCAGATTTATTAGATAAATAATAGATGACTGCATACTATATAAATGTATGCGAAATACTACATACCGTGTTAATGTAACTCAAGAGGGCAATTCTCTAACCGTGGATTCAGTAGAGAAGTTGCGTAAGTTTAATCAGCATCGCAGCGAGTGGGAGTCGGTAGCCAAGTCTACCTTCTCCGTCTCAAATAAAGATGCGACAACGCTCAAGTTTTCAAAGAAACGAAAGCGTAAATAGAATCCCCCCTCAGTAGTAGTCCTCATAACACACTACTTCCCCCACTCGAAAGAGTGGGGGATTTTTTTTGCCTGTTAATCCGAAATTGCCAAATAAAGCTTGCGAAATAATATACATTTGGTATAACTATATAACGTTCCATCGAGTGATGATAACGTACTCTGATAGAAATTAAATTATTATTATAGAATAGACAAATAATCGTTACCCAATAAAATTGAAATAAGGGAGGGCATGTGCGTGCCTTCCCTTTTTTTATGATTGTAAATAGGTGATTGCGAAATAATGAATGCGAAATAAATAAATAACAAATAAAGGGGTTATACAATGTATATACAATGATACTAAAATCTTATGAGAATAAAATTCCTTTAAAAGTCGTAAGTCATTGACTATCAAGCACTTACGTCGGCGGCGGGGGGGCGCCGCAGCCCTAAGTCACTGACTATCAACGACTTAGGTGCATTTTTAAATCACAACGTGGGCGCGATGTCAAGCAAAACAAAAATTTTATTTTTATATTTTTTGGGTTGACGGAAAACGTTTTTTAACATAGTATGAACGGCGTTATGACAAGGCATATTGACAAACTACGGTACACGGAGGCATACGGCGAGCAGGGTCACACTTATACTTTTACTGGCCCATGTATAGTTACGGGGGAAGAGTATAGCGTCACGGTTAAAGGGTCGGAACTTTTTCGGATGCGTCAAACCAATAGCATGATGGAATTAAAGTCATTAGATAGCGGCGACAGGGAGTTTCTAATTTCTGGAACCAGCCCGAAAGGATGGGACAAACTTTTTTCATAAAAATTATTTTTATGGGTTGACTTGAACCAGCAAACAAAGTATTATTTTTCTCAGTTATGGCACTACTAAAATTCACATTCGAAAACGCCAAGCTCAAGGGCATTTGGCATTACTCACTCCCAAGCGGTCACACCTGCCCCGGCGCAAAAAGTTGTTTGACTTTCGCGGATAGGGTCACGGGTAAAATCACCGACAAACAAACGGCGGTTGATGGCCAGAAGTTTCGCTGCTACGCTGCAATGGATGAGGCTCGGCGGCCTAATGTTCGCAAGCCACGTTGGGATAACTTCGATTTGTTAAAAGGTAAGACTATTAGTCAGATTGTTGATTTGATAGTTGAGAGCATAAAGGAAACCGGATTGAAGCGGGGCGGCACGTTGCGCGTCCACATCGGCGGCGATTACTTTTCTCAAGTTTATTTTAACGCTTGGATGAAAGCGGCAAGTTTCTTTCCTAACATTATCTTTTATTCCTATACCAAGAGCATCAAGTTTTTGCTGGCTTACATTAAGAAAAACGGCGGCTTGCCAAAGAATTTTGTTTTTACCTGTTCGCGTGGTGGAAAGTATGACAATTTAATTCCCTCAACAATGGTTAAGAGCGCGAAGGTGTTTTTCTCCACCGATGAGGCAAAGGCTCTCGGTTTGGATATCGACCACACCGACGACTTGGCCATCTCTGGTTCGGATGATTTCGCTTTGGTGATTCATGGCAGTCAGCCAGCAGGGAGCGAAGCAAGCAAGGCACTTTCCGCGAATAAGAAAAAGGGCTTTACAGGCTATAACAATTCTGCAACACTTGCCACCGCATAATGGAAAGTCTTTGGGTCGTGGCCGGTTTGGTTATAGGTTTTATACTATGGATTAACTCACAACAACCAAGAGAATGAAAAACAAAATCGAGTATGTAATGCAACAAGAGGGAGAGAAAAACGTGATTCTCGGAATCCGTGGCAACGATAGGGATTTAATCATTCGACATTATTGGGATTTTTGGAATCACGAAGCAACATCTTCAGAGGACATAATCTGGGCGAATGATGTAGTGAAGCCCTATTTGGGATATTTTTGGACTACTAAAACAAAACTAAAAAACGCTTTGGTCAATATGACTTTTAGCTCTCTATTAAATTGTGAGAATTTAAGTCAGTTCAAGGGGTTGAAGGGTGGCGCGATGCCTTTCGCTAGGGACTACGCCAAATTGAGATATGACGACATTAAACCCGTCAGATTTCTTATGACAAAAAACAAATATGATTTTTATAGCTTGGGAAGGATAACGGCAGAGAATTTAACTGATTACGATGCAGCAAAATAATAATACTGACACACACCAAACGGAGGAGGCTTTCGGAGTTCCTCAGGATCAATTAAGAGGACTAATATCTTCAGTAAATGAGGGATATAAAACTTTTTGCAAAAAGAAAAAAAACGCCTTGGGTAAAAAATGTGACCGAAGGCACATGATGCCAAATAGTGAGAGAATGTATAATCAGGATTACAGAAACCCAAATAAATCTGATTAAATAATTATTAAATAATAACGGCGCGGGGTAGCCAAGTGGTAAGGCGGGACTCTGCAAAAGTCTTATTCGTCGGTTCGATTCCGACCCTCGCGTCCATCTTCAAAACATACGTAAGTCATTGATTATCAACGACTTAGGCGCGCAGCGCCCCCCCTCCGCCGGCGTAACCCATTGATAATCAGTCACTTAGGGCCTTTTTTCTGTCAAGCTTTTTTAATCAAAAAAAATCCCCCTCCCTTGCGGGAGGGGGTTGATGGTGTTCCCCTTAGTTCGCGGACAGATCGACCACGGTGGCAGTCTTCTGCTTTTCAGGAACCTTGGAGGTCAGCTTCTTGAAGAAGGCTGGCTCGCGGGTTGCTTTGTGCAGATTGCCAAGCACGTTCCGGTTAGAACGTGATGACAGCTCAAACCGATGCTCCTGAACCTCGTGGGTGAGGTGCTGCGTTACCGCGTTGTACAGGTTGTACATGTTGCGATCATGTGCCACGGTGTCATGGCCCGACTCGATCCGAAAAGACTTGTTAGTCCAGATCGGTGCGATGGAATCCTTGAGGGACTCAGACAGAACTTTTTTAATGACAAGATTGTCAAGAATCAGTTCGCCTTGCTCCTTGGACAGTTCAAACTCCCTCATTTTTTTGAAGACGTTCACCGACTCGCGGTATTTGTCCATGCACTCATTCAGCGAATCCGTGATTGAGTCGAAACTCAAACGGGTGCTGTGACGTTGGCTCAGGCTGGTATCGTTAACCATTGTGACCATGCCATTGCTGCAGATCTTCCGAAGGAGCCCAAGGCTCCAGCTCAAACCACAACTCCGATCAAAAGAGTTGTTGAGGGTCAGGCGCATCGAAACGATGTCACCGACGGCTACCTCCTCCTCCTGACCGGGGAAGTCGTAAACCCCATAAAACCGCGCCCCATCACGGGTAGCTAGTTTTTTGGACTTGAATTCACCGAGATTGCTGCCACGAAGGGCTTCCTCGACCTTTTCAACAACGACTCCGTTGTTGACGATTTCGTACTGCTTAGTGCTAGTACCTAGACAGACTCCATTGTCTGTGCGGAAGTTCCCGAAGATGGGGGACTTCCCGACCACTACCGGCCTCTGCTTGTGATCATACAAGGGGTGCTGTACCACCTCGTAATCATACTTTTCAGAGTGTAGCGTCTCTTTTGGTATGGATTGTTTTCTGCTCATAACATTTTCAGTGCTTCCTCAGCACGGATTTATATTCTCATAATCTGGCCACCGGGTCAACCTTTTTTCTGTAATTATTTTTCTTTTTTTATGCTTGACTTTTCTGAACGAAACTCCGGCAAGGTCCATCCTAAGTCATTGGTAATCAAGGACTTAGGGCCGCGGCGGGGGGGTGCCGCCGGCGTAACCCACTGACTATCAATAACTTATGACAAAAAAACCCACGGCGTTGGCCGTGGGTTAGTGTTATGAGGAGACGTATAGATGTCTCAGGAGAGTGTGAAGCCCTCGCCTTGGTAAAACCCGCTAGGGTAGAAAGTATAAAACCCCTGACGGTAAAACCCAAGGCAAGGGCGACTTGAAGGAAAGGAGGAACCTTCAAGCACCTTTAGGAAGTAACCAGCTCCCTAAAATTCTCAGAAAATTTGGCTTCGTGAGATAACGGTCAACTTCTTCTTGAGTGGCTAACCGAAGATGTTCGGCGGGAATCGCTTTCTGATTCTTTCCGTGCCTTTCGGTGACAACTCTTGATTTACTGAAGTTGTTTGAGATTACGCGCTCAACTTTTTTTGTCTTTGTATTATAGTACAACGAACCGTTTCTTATCTTTGTAAGTTTCATAACTGAGAAAAGTATGCCCCACACAGGGAGTATTGTCAACATGAAAAAAAAATTAAAAAAAGGGGTTGCCCATTCACAAAAAGTATGATTAAATTATCTCCGTTATGAGGAATTACATTCCATGGGAAAAGGCTGAGAGCATCGCTCCAGATCGCGTCAAGGTGTATCGCAATCTCACTTACAAGTGTTGGACTATATGCGATGCGAAGGATGGCAAGTTATATTGTCATGCGGATAGTGTTGACTTGCGTGACTGCAAGTTTCGGGTGCAGCCAGCAGGCCGCGCAAGGGTTTTGAAGGAGAAGCAGAAGAACGTCCACGCTTATGTGGTCGGGAAGTTCCATGATGTGAACTTCGAGCAGGCGCAGTATATGCCTCGCGGTTACAAGTTCGCGCAGGCTTTCTACAATCCTTATAGGGTTGAGACGTTTGTGGATTACCACAAAGGCACGCCTCTACATGAAGCGGAGCGGGTTGTCTGCAAAAAGGCAGCAGACGGGGCAATGAACATTTATTACGCTTGACAGCGTACCCTGTCTAATATATAGTTATCAGCAGTTAAGGGAACAATATGAATCAGAATCAAATGGATGATCATTGGCTGAGGCCGCGAACAAAAGCGGGAACTGAAGAGATGCGGAAAAGACTCAAAGCTATGAGGTTTATGCTGGAAGAAGCAGCGGCTCAAAGCCTAGAGGGCCGGATAGCTTCTAAGGTATTCAATGAATACTTTTCTTTCGAGTGGGAGGATGTACCATCCCTAGAAGAAAAAAAAGTAGATTTAACGAAAAAGGTGGTTGACACCGCTGCCAGTGTGCAGTAAGATGAGTTTTCCCTTCGGGGATTTGTTAATAGTTTGTATTCTGTCTCCCTGTTAGTGGAGGTTAACTAACAAAGTTTCGCACCTTCAATTGTATTATTGTTGTGTTTCATATGTAAAGGGTAGTCAGACTGGGCTGACTTTAAACAACCCAGACGCTTTTTGAAAATTTGAGTTGACGGAGTTAAATACCCCTGCGAGTTTCCGTACACATTTACTCGTGCCCGTTTTACTGCTGGTGGTGCGGCAGCAACTCATTAATTTCCCTTCTCGACGGAGGAGGGCGGTGTGACGGAATTAATCTCTCCCAAGGAGATAACGTAGCACCTGCGGAAGTACCAACGGCTAAGTGGTTGAGGGAAAACGTGGGTGAGTCCGAAGTAGGTTGATAAGAAACTTTGTTTCTCGGGAACCGAAAAGGTGTTGGTAAACAAATAATCCAACCACCATTTTTAATTTATAACAATGAAAACTAAACACGCCCAAAGAAAGGCAGAGAAAAGAAAGGCAACCCGCAGCCTTAAACTTGATGCGGTCAAGACTCGCGACATAATTGTCCGTGGCTTGAAGCAAGAAGTTAAAAGAGACTTTCGCCGCTGGAAAAAGAACCATGCTGGCAAGGTTGAGATAATTTCTCATATTAAAAAATTGGAATCGCAGGTTAATCAAATATTCTCATAATGATTTGCTACGAATGCGGGATCAAAGCCCAACGCAAAGAAACAAGATCAGCCAAGAAAGAAAGCCGCGACCCTCTAACAACCAACAGATGCGGTACTTGGCGCAAAGGTTCATGCGATAAGTGTAAGAAAAAAAGAATCCATGTAACAGAAATTTCGGATTTCATTCTGATTAAATAAGAAGTAAATAAGGATTAAATAAATAACAAATATTGTTAAATTCTTTTAATTTCTGAGAAAAAAATTATTTTTTTGAAAAAAATTCTTAAAAAGCACCTAAGTCACTGGTAATCAGTCACTTACGACTCCGGAGGGGGGGCGCCGCAGCCGTAAGT
>Ga0208763_1000272_pt1 | contig 11179 bp, 7 predicted proteins | sample ETNtaG_20_FD_185756 | JGI IMG/M metagenome (GOLD analysis project Ga0208763, IMG submission 185756) | Marine microbial and viral communities from oxygen minimum zone, Eastern Pacific Ocean - ETNP201306PF45B (SPAdes) (version 2) | ecosystem: Environmental > Aquatic > Marine > Oceanic ... | reverse complement strand
AGCAAACTTTTTAAATAAAAGTAAAATATCATCACCTCGTTCTCTTAAAGGTGGTAAAGAAATACTAATGGTATTTAATCTGTAGTAAAGATCCTCTCTGAACTTCCCTTTTTTAACTAATTCAAACATATTTTCATTAGTTGCAGCTAGTATTCTAACATTTGTTTTCTGAGCTTTTGACGACCCTACTTTAATATATTCTCCATTTTCTAATACTCTTAATAATCTAGCTTGAGAAGCTAATGGTAATTCTGCTATTTCGTCCAAGAAAATTGTTCCGTTATCAGCAGCTTCAAAATATCCTTTTCTACTTTCGTTAGCTCCAGTGAAAGAGCCTTTTTCGTGACCAAACAATTCACTATCAACAGTTCCCTCAGGAATTGCTCCGCAATTTACAGCTATATAGTTGTTGTGTTTTCTTTTGCTGTTTTGATGAATGATTTGAGGAATAGTTTCTTTTCCAGTACCACTTTCACCATTAATTAGTACTGATATATCTGTACCTGCAACCTGAAGTGCAACATTAATGGCTTGATTAAGTTTTAAATTATTACCAATAATTCCAAAACGAGCTTTACTTTGTTTTACATCCATTTTAAATAATTTTACCTTTTAGAGTTCCTGCTGTACAATCAATAATTTTAACATTTACATAATCACCAATTTTGTAATTTTCTTTTTTAAACACAACAACACAATTATGAGTTGTTCTGCCAAAAAAATGATCTTTTGATCTTTTTGAATTTCCTTCAATTAAAACCTCATAAGTCTTATCAATTCTTTTCATGTTGTTTTCTAGTGATTGTTTTTGTTGTAAATCGATAATCTCAACTAATCTTCTTTGTTTTAATTTTTCTGGCACATCATCATCAAATTTTTTTTCTGCAGCAGTATTTGGACGTTCAGAATATTTAAACATGTATCCATAATCATATTTAACATATTCCATTAATGAGAGTGTGTCAAGATGATCTTTTTCACTTTCTGTACAAAAACCAGTAATCATGTCCATTGAGATAGCACAGTCTGGAATTTTATTTTTTATTCTATCAACAAGATTTATATATTCATCACGGTTATATCCTCGATTCATTAATTTCAATATTCTACTACTTCCTGATTGAACAGGTAAATGTATATAATTACAAATGTTATCATATTTAGACATTACCTCTATTACATCATTGGTCATGTCTTGAGGGTTGGAAGTAGAAAATCGAATACGAAGTTTGTTATTTATTTTAGCAACCATTTCTAGCAAATTTGAAAAACTTACACTTTTTTCTTTTTGTTCTTTTGATGCTTTTTTAAAATCTTTTTTTGGACCACCACCATACCATAAATATGAATCTACATTTTGTCCAAGTAGAGTAACTTCTCTATATCCATTTAAAAATAAATCTTTACATTCTTCAATAATGCTTTCAGGATTTCTACTGCGCTCTCGTCCTCTTGTATAAGGAACGACACAGAATGTACACATGTTGTCGCAACCTCTAGTTATTGAAACAAATGCAGTTACACCATTTCCAGACATTCTTACTGGCTTAATATCTGCATATGTTTCTTCTTTTGATAAAAAAACATTCACTGCTTTTCTTCCATCTTCAACTTCATTAATAAGGCTTGGAAGATCTCTGTAAGCGTCTGGACCAACTACAATATCTACTAATTTTTCTTCTTCTAAAAATTTTTCTTTTAATCTTTCTGCCATACAACCTAAGACACCAACAACCATTGAAGGATTTACTGATTTCTTAATTGAGTTGTAAACCTGTAGTCTTTTTCTAACTGTTTGTTCGGCTTTTTCTCTAATTGAACATGTATTAACAAATACTAAATCAGCTTCACTAATATCTTTTGTAGTAGAGTAATTTTCCTTACTTAAAATTGATGCAACAATTTCACTGTCAGAAAAATTCATTTGACAACCGTAACTTTCAATATAAAGTTTTTTTGTGCCATGCTTTTGATTGTTCAAAGTAAGGGCATTACCTTGCTTTTTCTCATCAATAGTTTTTTCTAGTATTGTTTTCAAATCAAATTATTTAGCATGCAAAATTACAAAAAACTGACAATATGTCATAAAATTTAAAACTATATTATATATATAATATAATTTATTGTCAGTTAAAAATTAATTTAAATAATCAAAAATCTTTCTTTAGTTTTGCAAAAATTTTTTGAAATGGCTAAGAACTTGGTAATTGTTGAGTCTCCTGCAAAGAAAAAAATAATTCAGGGGTATTTGGGAAATGAATTTATTGTTGAATCCAGTATTGGTCACATTCGTGATTTACCTAAGAAAGGAGGGATGTCAATTGATATTGAAAATGGCTTCCAACCAAAATATGAAGTTTCAGAAGATAAAAAGAAAGTTGTTAATCAATTAAAAGATGCTGTTAAAAAGGTTGAAACAGTTTGGCTGGCAACTGATGAAGACAGAGAAGGAGAAGCTATTGCTTGGCACCTGACTGAAGCCCTAAAATTAAATCCAAGTCATACTAAAAGAATCGTATTTCATGAGATTACAAAAAAAGCAATTCTACATGCGGTTGGTAATCCAAGATCTCTAAATACTAATCTTGTAAATGCTCAACAAGCAAGGAGAGTTTTGGATAGACTTGTTGGTTTTGAAGTATCGCCAGTACTTTGGAAAAAAGTAAAACAAGGTTTGTCCGCTGGTAGAGTACAGTCTGTTGCTGTTAGGTTAATAGTGGAACGAGAGAAAGAAATTTTAGATTTTAAATCTACTTCTGATTTTAAGATTGTTATCATTTTACAAACTAAAAATGAAGAAATAATTAAAGCTGAACTTCCAAAAAGATTTAAAACAGAGCAAGAAGCTTATGCTTTTATGGAAAAATGTAGTAATGCAAATTATTTTGTTGAAAATTTGGAAAAAAAAGCTGCTAAGAAATCACCAACAGCACCATTTACAACATCGACACTACAGCAGGAGGCATCTAGAAAATTAGGTTTTTCAGTTAATCAAACAATGACTGTAGCCCAAAAGTTATATGAAAGTGGAAAGATAACATACATGAGAACCGATAGCGTAAACCTTTCAGATGATGCACTTAATGCTGCAAATAGTGAAATCATAAAATTATATGGTGAAGAATATGCAAATAGAAAATCATATTCTAATAAAACAAAAGGAGCACAGGAAGCACATGAAGCAATACGTCCTTCTTACATGAATCAAAGAACTATTGATGGAGATTCTTCACTTCAAAAATTATATGACTTAATTTGGAAAAGAACAATTTCATCACAAATGTCAGATGCAAAAATTGATAGAACAATAGTTAAAATTGGACTCTCAAATACTGAGGAAAAACTAACTGCTAGAGGTGAAGTAATAACTTTCGATGGTTTTATGAAAGTTTATCTTGAAGGAAAAGATGATGAAAATTTAAATGACAAGGGTATTTTGCCTCCACTTGAAGTAAAAGAAAATTTAAGTTTAATTGAAGGTTCTGCTAGTGAGCAGTTTACTAGACATCCAGCTAGATATACTGAAGCAAGTTTAGTAAAAAAGATGGAAGAATTAGGAATTGGAAGGCCTTCTACATACGCTGCAACTATTACTACTGTACAAAAGCGAGGTTATGTTGAGAAAGATAGTAGAGATGGTAAAGAAAGAGTTTCAAAATTAATTAATTTAAAGAATGGTAAATTGACTCAAGAAGAGGTTAAGTCAAATTTTGGAGCTGAGAAAAATAAACTTTTCCCAACAGATGTTGGTGTGGTAGTTACCGACTTTTTGTTGAAGAATTTTGAAAATATAATGCAATATAGCTTTACTGCAAGTGTTGAAGATGAATTTGATCAGATCGCAGCAGGAAAGAAAGCATGGAATGACATGATTGCTGCATTTTATTCTAAATTTCATAATCAAGTAGAGAAAGTTTCGGAAACTGAAGGAAAATCATTAGGTCAGAGAAATTTGGGGGTAGATGCAAAAACTGGTAATAATTTATATGCCAGGATTGGTCCATTTGGTCCAATGATTCAATTAGGAGAAAAATCTGAAAATGAAAATGATCCAAAACCAAAGTATGCTTCTCTTTTAAAAGGTCAAACAATACAAACAATCACATTTGAAGAAGCAATGAAGCTATTTGATTTACCAAGAACAGTAGGGGTTTATGAAGGTGAAGAAATAGTTGCTGCAATTGGTAGATTTGGTCCTTATTTAAGATTTAAAGGAAAATTCACATCAATTAAAAAAACTGACAATGAAGACCCATTAACAATCTCTCTAGAAAGATCTATTGAGCTTATCAAAGCCAAAATACAGGCTGATAAGGATAGAATAGTTGCAAATTTTGATGGAAATCCTCTAGTTCAAGTTCTAAATGGTAGGTATGGTGTTTTTATTCAAATTTCACCTGAAAAGGGTAAAAAGATTAATGTTAAAATTCCAAAAGATTTAGATCCAAAAAAATTATCTCGTGAAGATTGTTTAGATTTGATGGAAAATCAAAAAAAGAAATAAGAATTTATAATGGATTTTAAAGGCTACTTTAATCCCTTAAAAGAAGAAGTTTATCAGAACCAAAATAATTGGCAGACAACTCAATTAGGGCATCAGATACAAACTCATAATTTAAGTGTCTTTCCTGAATATCAATTCTGTGAATTAGCCATTTTTAATGTTAGGGAGTATGAGGGGAGTGAAAATCTTTCTACTGACAAACAATGTAAAATAAGAAACGAAATATATAATTTACATTTTGATAAAGCTCCAAGAATTTGTGATTTAGGTTTTTTTGACATAAAAGAAAGTAGAAAAGAATCTTTTAAAAAAATAGAGGAGGCGTGCGTTGAGCTTTTAGAAAATGGAATTTTACCTGTTATTATTGGTGGTGGTCATGATATTACATATGCTCTATATAAAGCATATTCATCTTTAGATAGGTCAATGACATTAACTACAGTTGATAAAAAGTTTGACTTAGGTTTGAAAGACGAAACTATTTCTAATCAAAATTTCTTTAGTAAAATACTAGAGGCTAAGCCAAATAATCTTTTTCATTATTCTAACATTGGTTATCAAACATTTTTTGTGTCGCCCCTTGCAATAAACATGCTTAATGAATTAAATTTTGATACTTTAAGATTAGGAAATGTGACTTCTAAAATAAGAAATGTTGAGCCAGTATTAAGAAATACAGATATGTTGAGTTTTGACTTGTCTTCAATTAAAAGTTCAGATTTAAACGCAAATAAGTATTCAAGTCCTAATGGGCTTTCTAGTGTTGAAGCATGTAAAATTATGAGGTACGCCGGACTAAGTGATAAATTAAGTTTACTAGCAATTTGTGAATACAATCAACTTCTTGACCTAAATGGATTAAATGCTCAATTAGTTTCACAAATGATTTGGTATTTTTTAGATGGTATAAAATCTAGAAAAAATGAATTAAATCCTAACGTTAAAAATTGTATAAAATATACTGTTTCATTTGATGATGGAAAAAATGAGATTATATTCTATAAAAGCAATCTAAGTTCTAGATGGTGGATGGGTGTACCTTATAAAAATTTAGATAATTCTAATTTAGATCATTATTTTGTGGCTTGTTCTTACGAGGATTATGAGCAAGCTAATCGTGGGGAAATCCCAAATAAGTGGATAAAAACTTTTAATAAACTTTCTTAATTTTTTCTTATTGTTTTCATGTTGTTTGAAGTTATAAATAGTTATTGTCGTCTAATTATTTATGAACCTTTTGAAAAAGACAATTATGCTTTTTTATACATTTTTATTATATTTTTGGCACAAGAAATTTAAAGGTTATAGAGGTGTATTTTCTATTTTTTACTAAAAATTGTTTAAATTAGCGGAAATTTTAACTAGTTAAGACCTTCAAATAATATGAAAAAATTAATATTTGTATTATCTATTGCATTGTTTTTGACAGACTTACATGCACAGCAAGATGCTCAGTTTAGTCAAAATATGTTCAATAAACTAGCTAACAATCCAGGATATACTGGTAGTAATCAGTCAATATCTGCAATTGGATTATTTCGTTCGCAATGGACAGGATTTGAAGGCGCACCTCAAACAACAAATTTAAGTGTTCATGCACCAATCGAATTGTTACGAGGTGGTATAGGATTGACTGTTTTTTCTGATCAAGAAGCAGCTTACGACAATACTAACATTAATTTATCATACGCATATCAAGCAGAATTAGGAAGTGGCCAGCTTGGAATAGGTTTCTCTTTTGGTATGTACCAAAGTGGTTTAGATGGAAGTCAGCTAAATCCTTCTGAAACTGGAGATAATACCATACCTACTAGTGAAGTTTCAGGAAGCGCTCTTGATTTAGGAGCAGGTATTTATTTTAATACCCAAGATGTATATTTTGGACTTTCCTCTCTCCATTTAACTGAGCCAAGTATTGATGTTTCTGATGGTAGTATAAAGCAATTAAAACAGCATTATTTTTTAATTGCAGGTACTTATCATGAAATATCTTCAGCTTTATCATTAAATCCATCTATTTATTTAAAATCAGATGGTTCAAGTTCACAGCTTGATATAAATACGAATCTTTTGTATAATGATAAGATTTGGGGTGGTTTAAGTTACAGATTAGATGATGGAGTTGTTATTTTAGCCGGATTAGAGTTACTGAAAGACTTACGATTAGGTTTAGCGTATGATTTAGTTGTAAGTGAAATCAACAAAAATAGTTTTGAAGTTATGTTAGGATATAACTTCGATATAAAAGTAGATACACAAATAAAAAGATACAAGAATCCTAGATTCTTATAAAATATAGTTTAACCCACTAACGTTTTAGTGATAATATAGATAATTATGAAAAAAATATTTTTAATTAGTTCAATAGTTACCATATTAATGTCATGTGGTAGTTCTGGAAATGGAGAATTAGTTGGTGTCCAGCAGAGAGAGTTTTGGAACCCTACTGATCCTTACGGAATGGTATTTATTCCACAAGGTAGTTTTGTGATGGGACCATCAGATCAAGATGTTCCTTTTGCAAATGTTTCAGCATCAAAACGCGTTTCTGTTGGAGCATTTTATATGGACGAAACTGAAATTACCAATAATGAGTATAGACAATTTACAAATTATGTAAGAGATTCATTAGCTCATATTATTCTTGGTGAAGCAGGAATTGAAGGTCATCTTATTGAAGAGGACGAATTTGGAAATTTCCTTGATCCTGCAAGAATAAATTGGAAAACTAAAATTAGATGGAATGATCAAGAAGTAAGAGAAATTCTTGAGGAAGAAATGTATCTTTCATCAAACGAGAGATATAATTCTTTAAGAGAATTTGATACAAGAAAATATAATTATCAATATGAAGTGTTAGATCTTCAAGATGCTTCTAATAAATCAAAAAGAGAAGGAAATGCGTCTGGAAAGAGAGATAGAAGTGAATTTTTATCTGTAGTTAATGTGAATGTATATCCTGACACATTAGCCTGGATGCATGATTATGCTTATTCATTTAATGAGCCATATACAAACGATTACTATTCTCATACAGCTTATGACGACTACCCAGTTGTAGGAGTTAGTTGGAAGCAAGCGGTAGCTTTTACTAAATGGAGAACACAAGAAATGAATAAGTTTTTAAGAGCTAACAAACAACAAGGTACTCCTGATTTTAGATTACCAACTGAATCAGAATGGGAATATGCTGCTCGTGGTGGTCAAGATTTATCTCCATATCCATGGGGAGGGCCATATACTAGAAACAATAAAGGATGTTTCTTGGCTAATTTTAAGCCACTCAGAGGAAATTATGTAGCTGATGGTGGTTTAAAAACTGTCAAAGTAGCTTCTTACAATCCAAATGGATATGGTCTATATGATATGTCAGGAAATGTAGCTGAGTGGACATCTAACGCATTTGATGAATCTGCATTTAGCTATGCTCATGATATGAATTCCGATTATCATTACAATGCAAAGGAAGACGATCATCCTGTACTTAAAAGAAAAGTTATTAGAGGAGGTTCATGGAAAGATATTGCATATTTTATTCAAAATAGTACAAGAACATATGAATATCAGGATACTGCAAAATGTTATATAGGTTTTAGATGTGCAGTTGACTTCCTTGGTAGAGACAAAAAAGACTTTCAATAAAAATATTAATTTAAAAAATAAGTAAGAAATGGGTTTTGCAGATAAATTATCAAATATAACTGAAGCTAAATGGTATAAAGTAATGATGCCAAAACTTTATGGTTGGGGTGCATCACTTGTAATTATTGGTGCACTTTTCAAAATTGAAAATTGGCCATTTGCTAGTGTTTTTTTAACAATCGGTCTTGGTACTGAAGCTATAATATTCTTTTTCTCTGCATTTGAAAAAGCTCATGAAGAGCCAGACTGGTCATTAGTATATCCAGAATTAGCTCATATGAGTGATGATAACAAAAGACCTGCACAACAACTAGATGAAGCGCTTGAAAGAGCAAAAATTGATAATGAGTTAATAGAAAGCTTAAATGAAGGGCTCCGATCATTTGGAGAATCTGCAAAACAATTAAATGAAACAATTACTGCGGCTTCTGCCATTTCTGAATATAATGGTCAAATACAAGAAGGTGTAAAAAATATGAATGCTCTAAATTCTTTATATGAGCTACAACTTCAAACATCTAATCAGCAAATGGAAGCAACAAATCTGTTTTTACAAAATTTACAATCTTCAGTTGAAGATTCTAAAAAGTTCCAACAACAAGTTGCTAACCTAGCCGAAAACTTAGAAGCATTGAATTCAGTATATGCAAATATGCTTAATGCAATGAATCCAAATAAATAATTGTTAATCAATAACAGAACTAGATAGATGGCTTCAGGAAACCTTTCTCCCAGACAGAAGATGATTAACATGATGTATTTAGTGCTAACAGCATTACTTGCATTAAATGTATCAAAAGAAGTATTAAATTCGTTTTTTGAGGTAAACACCGGTGTTGTAAGGACAACCTCAAATTTCGCAACTAAGAATGTTGAGACATATAATGATTTTACTGCAGCAGCAGAGCTCAACCCTGTCAAAGCTGGTCCATTTAGAGATCAAGCTTTAGCAGTAAAAAGAGAGGCAGATGCTATTGTTAATTATATTCAGGAATTAAAATACAAATTAGTTCTTGCTGTAGATAAATCAGTTTTTTTAGGACAATACAAAGATTTAGATGGTGAAATAATTGAAAATAACGAAACTAAGCTTGAATGGGAAAAACTTACCAAAGAGCAAAGAAAATTACCTATTGCTTATCTTTATAATAAAAAAAATAGAGATACTCCTGGTAAGGTCCTAATCCTCACTGGAGCAGCAACATCTTTAAAACAGCAGATTGAAACATATAAAAATAATTTAGTAACTCTTGCTGGAAATAATGAGGTTTTAATAAATAATATTACCTCTGCTCTGTCAACTAAAGATAAAGTCGGAAAAGGAGCACAGGGTAATATTTCTTGGGAAAAATATAATTTTCTAGATATGCCTTCAGTTGGAGCTTTAACACTTTTATCAAAAATGCAATCAGATGTTAGAAATACAGAAGCAGATATCATAAAATTGTTGAAGGAAAATATTGATGCAGGTTCTTTAAAATTTACTTCTGCTGAAGCAATTCAAATTCCTACATCAACTTTTGTGCTAAGAGGTGATTCTTTTAGATCGCAAATTTTTATTTCTGCTAAGGATACTACCCAAGATCCATTAATTTATGTTGGAGAATATGATTCAATTGCTCCTGGTCAATATGAAATGGTTGGTGATTACGATACAATTAAAGTTGTAAATGGTAAAGGAATGTTTAGTCAAAGAACTAAAGCCGTTGGAATGCAAAATTGGGGTGGCTTAATTTCTATGAAAACAGAAACAGGAACAAAAACTTATCCATTTAAAGGAAGTTATTTAGTTGCTAATAAAACTGCTGTAGTTTCACCAGTTAATATGAATATTCTTTATTTAGAAGTTGATAATCCTTTGCAAATATCAGTTCCAGGTTTCTCTGCTGGAGAGATTTCGGCATCTATTTCAAATGGATCAATAGTAGCAAAGAAGAAAAGCTCCGGGGAATATATTGCTAGACCTGTAAAAAAAGGAAAGGCTTCTGTAGTATTATATGCCAAAATTGATGGTAAAAAAACAAAAATGGGGGCTGTTGAATTTAGAGTTAAAGAGGTTCCACCTCCAAAAGCAAAAGTTCAACTAGCAAAACAAGCTGGTGGAACTTTAGTAATTGAGAAAATGCAACTTGTAAATTCAGGTGGAGTTTTGGCTGAGCTAAAAGATTTTGATTTTAAAGGTGTAAGATATCTTATTACATCATACAGATTAACAGGAATGTATAAAGGTGAGCAAATGAAGGAAGATGTTAAAGGCCCTGCGTTTAGTGATAAAATGATTAATATTATAAAAAATACTAAATCAGGTAATACAATAACCATATCAAACATTCAAGCAAAAAGAGTTGATACAAAAAATACAAAGGTTCGTCAATTAGATCCTTTAGTTTTAGAAATTAAATAATAAAATTATGAAAAATTCAATTAAATTATTATCAGGTATATTCCTAGTTGGAATAGTCACGTTATGTTTTACAAACAGTCTTAATGCACAAGATGTCTTAAGTATTGAAGATATGAATTCAGTATATAAGAAAGAAATAACGTTAAATAAGAAAGTTCAATCATACGCTCCTCTTAGAGAAGCTGATGTTATGTGGTCAAGAAAAATATGGAGAGAAATTGATCTTAGAGAAAAGATGAATCATCCCTTTTATTATCCTGAAAATGATGGAGTAGGTGCAACTACAGGAGATAGAAAAAGTTTGATAGATGTTATATATTCTGCCATAAATGAAGGAAGTATTACAGCATATGGTAATGCTGCAATAGATGATGAATTTAGAGAGCCAATGACTCAAGAAGAAATAAAGAAAATTGGTGGTGCAAAAGAAGAGATTGTTGAAGTAATAGATTGGGATGCTGTAGCTGCAGGTGCTGATCCTGAAGAAGCAAAAAAGAATCAATTAGTAAAAAAAGAATTTGATAGAAATTCTGTAAAGAAATGGAGATTAAAGGAAGAGTGGTTTTTTGATAAGCAGTATTCAAATATGCAAGTCAGAATTATTGGCTTAGCTCCTTTACAAGAAGATA
>Ga0208763_1000270_pt1 | contig 11203 bp, 11 predicted proteins | sample ETNtaG_20_FD_185756 | JGI IMG/M metagenome (GOLD analysis project Ga0208763, IMG submission 185756) | Marine microbial and viral communities from oxygen minimum zone, Eastern Pacific Ocean - ETNP201306PF45B (SPAdes) (version 2) | ecosystem: Environmental > Aquatic > Marine > Oceanic ... | reverse complement strand
AGTCAGGTAACGGGGATACCACCATAAGGGTGCCTTTATCAACAACACCAAAGTGGCTATTTCCATCCCTACCTTTAGAAGGACCATCATTTTTACCAAAGAAATTCAGAGCGATTTCTTTAAGAGTTACACCTTTTTTAATTTGAACCCCAAGATCTCTATGAGTTCCCCCAAAAATATCTTTAGAATCCATACCAGCTGCAATGCCTGCCATACATGCTTCTTGACCAATACCTGGATATACTGCTCCACTTAACTGTCCACCTTTATACATTTTTAATAATCTATCTTCAAGCAAACGCTGTGTTTTCATAGATTTATATATATCCCAAAGAACTTCTTTAGAAAGTGTTGCTGAGTATCCCTGTCTTGTAATTTTTTCAACCTGCATATTAATGTAACCCCCTACCGCTCAAACTCATTAATGATTCGCCTATTGCTTCACTCAAAGTTGGATGTGCATGAATAAATTCTGAAGCCTCTTCCGGAAGCGCCTCCCAGCCTACCATATACATCAATTCATGTATCATTTCACCAGCAGCTGGACCACATACGCTTGCTCCAACTATTGGACCATTATCTTCTGAGTAAACTTTAACTAGTCCTTGGTTTTGATTTTGAATCATTGCTCTACCAATTCCTGCAAAACTGTGTTGAGATTGATTTAGTTTTATTCCTAAATCTTTTGCTTTTTCAGAATTTAGTCCTACCTCTGCGAGTTCAGGTCTTGTGTAGACAACGTAAGGAATTGCACTGTAATTTACTGGGGTATTATCTCCGGTAGCAATGTGTGTTACAGAGCTGACAGCTTCTGCGAAAGCAACGTGAGCTAACTGAGGAGTTCCATCAACAATATCTCCTAAAGCATATATATTTTCTACTGCTGTTTGTAAAGTCTGTAAATTTGTTTCTACAAAACCATTATTTACTATTATTCCAACTTCTTCTAATCCAATATTTTCTGTTAAAGGTGCTCTACCTACTGCTACTAAAACACTTTCAAAATTATCACTTTCTCCGTCTGAAAAATTAACAGTTTTGTCTTGAATTGAATCTACAGACGTACCGAGTTTAAAATTTATTCCTCTTTTTGAAAGTTGTTTTCTAAGCTCTCCTGATGTCCTTTTATCTAAGCCAGGTAAAATTTCTTTTGCAAGCTCAACAACTGTAACATCCGAGCCTAAATCATTTAGTAGGCTAGCAAATTCACATCCAATAGCTCCTGCTCCTACTACACAGACTTTACTTGGAGGCTTTTCCCAATTTAAAGCTGAATCTGACGTTATAACAAATTCATTATCAATTTCAATACTAGGAATTGATCTCGGTTTTGACCCAGTTGCTAAAAGTATAAAGTCAGTCTCTAAAACTAATTCTTCACCGTCAGCCTTTTTAACTAAAACATTATTCTTATCTTTAATTGATCCCCATCCCTCTAGGACATTTACTTTTTTGGAACCTAACAACATCCCTATACCGCCAACAAGCTTGTTTACAATTTCAAATCTTTTTTCTGCAGTTTTAGCCCAATCTATGGTTTTTTCATTTATGTTTATGCCAAATTCTGATGATGTTTCAATTTCGTGATTTAGCTCTGCAACATGAAGCCAGTATTTTGCAGGTATACAACCTCTATTAAGACATGTGCCCCCAAGGGTATCTGACTCGATTAAGGTAACCTCTAAGTCAAAATTGCTTGCGTAAAGTGCAGCAGCATAACCTGCTGGCCCTCCGCCAATAATGGTCAATTTTTTCAAATTACCTCTTTCCAGACAGGGTCTCTGCCTAATCGAGATAATAACTACATTCCTACGTGGGGTTCCCAAGAAAAATGATAATAGTTATCGTCACATATAAATTTACTAAAGTTTGGTAAAAGTTCAAAATTAGGATTGTTTTATATTCAACTAGAATGTAACCATGCAAACTAGACATTTAATAATTGCTTCGCTTTTGACAGGTCTACTCATACTTGCTGCTTTTGGCGTGTGGTTGTTGACGTTTTAAAATTGAAAAATTTCACACTTCAACACGGCATAACCCATATACCTTTAGAACTTCCATGGACTTCACCAGGATTTGTCAATGTTTACTTTATAGAAGATGCAACCGGTCTAGTGATGATTGATTGTGGTGTTGATGGAGCTGAGTATCTTGAATTATTAGAGAATAAAATGGCTTCAGTTGGAATTTCTTTTGATGATATAAAATTATTAATTGGTACACATATGCACTCAGATCATATTGGGCTTTCTTCAACTATTAGAGCTAAAGGTATTCCATTTGCTTTATACAAGAATTCCGTAGATTTTATTAAGGGCTACAACGATTGGTCTATAAGATTCAAGCAATTAAAAGAATATGCAAGAAAAGAAGGTGCTCCAAATGACTTTCTAAACGATCTTGATCAAATAAAAACACCAAAATTTGCTGGAAAAATCTCTGAACCAGAAGTGCTGCTTGATGAAGGAAGATTGAACGACATAAGTAGAAATATTGAAATAATATTTACACCTGGACATGACAGAACAGAAATTTCTATATTAGACAACCCATCAAAAATTTTGTTCTCTGGTGACCATATTCTTCCTAAAATAACTCCATTCATTCCATTAGAAGATGATAAAGATGATATGTTACAGAAATATTCAGATTCGCTCGATAAGGTTTATAATTTAGAGCAAAAATTAATAGCCCCAGGTCATGGAAGCTTGATTGAAAATCCATACTCACGTATTGAGCAAATGAAGCTACACCATAAAAGAAGGTCTGAAAAAATTATCAAATTAATTGGTAATTCTCAATTAACGGGATGGGAAGTTGTAAATCTACTTTTTCCTAGAAAACTTGACGCACTTAATCTAAGACTTGCATTTCAAGAAACTATGGCTCATTTGAAATATTTAGAAAACAATAAAAAAATTAACCATATTATTGGTGAAAAAATAAATTTATGGGAATCTGTTAAGCGGGCCTAAATCCTCTATTTTTTGCTTCATCTACAGTATCAGGCGAGAATGACTGAATTAAATTTAATTTGATATAATCAAGATTTTTAGCCATTTCTAACAATTTTGAGTATTGATCTTCATTGTCGCAATCATAGACTTTCATATTTTTCCTAAATCCAATGAACCTAGAATTTTCGAATCTGTCTAATCTGTTCAATTTAGAGGCTTAGTAATTCAGCTATTTTATCTCTTGCTAGCTTTGGTGTTCCAAGTAAAAGTGAATCGGATTTTGCTTTTTTAAAATATAGATGAGCAGGATGTTCCCATGTAAAACCAATCCCACCATGAACTTGGATGTTATCTCCTGCAATCTTGTTAAAAACCTCAGAACAGTATGACTTTGCAAGCATAGAACTCATTTCAGTTTCAATGTTGTCGGAATAATCAACTCTGACAGCGCTATATGCAACAGATTTGGCGCTTTCCAACTGCATGAGCATATTTGCACATATATGTTGGATTGCTTGAAAGGATCCGATAGGTCTTCCAAATTGTATTCTTTCTTTTGCATATTCTGTAGACATGTCTAAACAAGCTTGAGAAGCTCCTACCTGTTCCATAGCTAGATAGCCCAATGCGATATTTTTGATTTTTTTCCATTCAGATAAATCTTTATCTAAATCAATTAAAACTGAATCCTGTCCTAACTCAACTTCCTGCATAATGACTTCGCACATTGGACGAGTTTGATCAAGCGATGTTGTAGGCTTAACCTCAACACCTTCTGCATCTGTGGGTAGCAATATAAATTTAAAACTGTCTTCAATTTTTGCTAAAACAGCAATGTAGTCTGAAACATCACCAAACATAACATATTTTTTGTTACCGTTTAGCTTAAACCCAGAATCAGTAGGAGTTAACTGAGTACTTATTGTATTTTCATTAATTTCATATTTATCATTTTCATAAACGGCAAATGTCCCTATTTTTTGTCCGCTAATAATTTCCGGAAGTAGTTCGTCTTTTTTCTCTTTTTTTGAATTTAATAATATATGTTTAAAAACTACTCCAGAACTAAAGATTGGAATAATTGGCATATAGTATCCGAGAACTTCTGAAAGTATTGCCGTATCAGTATTTGAAAATCCAAGCCCACCGTCTTCCTCGGGAACGTCTAGAGCTAGCCACCCTTGATCAATAACTAACTGCCATACTTTTTCATCTAACCTGCAGTTGTCATCTACTTTTTGAATTGTTTCTAAAAGATCTATATTCTCTTTTAAAAGTTTATTAGAGTTTTCTTTAATCTCGTTTTGAAGATCGGTTAATGTAAATTGCATTATCTAATTGTAATTTTTATTTTTTATTTCGCTAATCATATTTAACTTGTTTCAAATCATAATTAACATAGAAGGTATGTTAGAAATTAAAAATTTACACGCAGAAGTTGATGGCACTGAAATATTAAAGGGTGTTGACTTAATAATTAATCCAGGAGAAGTTCATGCAATTATGGGCCCAAATGGATCTGGAAAGTCTACCCTTGCAAATGTTGTTATGGGAAATCCAGTCTACGAAGTGACAAAAGGCTCAGTATTTTTTGAAGGAGAAGACATTACGGAAGAACCTGTAGATAATAGAGCAAAATTAGGTATGTTTCTTGCATTTCAATACCCAGAATCAATACCTGGAGTGACAATAGTAAACATGTTGAAAACTGCTTTAACCAATATTGAAGAAACAGAATACACTACCCTCGAACTTAGACTTAAAGTTGCTGAAGCAATGGAACAATTAGGATTGTCGGCTGATTTTGCTGATAGGTATTTGAATGAAGGCTTCTCAGGTGGTGAAAGAAAAAGAAATGAGATTTTACAACTCGCAGTTCTAGATCCCAAACTTGCTGTTTTAGATGAGACTGATTCAGGGTTGGATGTAGACGGCTTGAAAGTAGTTGGTGAAGGCGTCAGTAAGTTAAAGGCTGATGATAAGGGCTACTTAGTTGTCACCCACTACCAAAGATTATTGGAATACATAAAACCAGATTTTGTACATGTCTTTGTTAATGGAGCAATAGTTGAATCTGGCGGAGTAGAATTGTCTGAGAAACTTGAAAAAGAAGGATACGAATCTTATTTATGATCAAAGTAAGTAATTTAAAAAAAGATTTTCCAATATTTGAAAGAGAAGTAAATGGAAAAAGACTAACTTACTTAGATTCAGGTGCAACATCACAAAAGCCAAACCATGTAATCGATGAGATGTCTAATGTTTATAAAAATATTAATGCAAATGTACATAGAGGTACATACGTTCTCTCATCAGAAACTACAGCAAAATATGAAGGTGTTAGAAATAAATTAAAGGAATTTATTAATGCTTACTCGTCTGATGAAATCATCTTTGCTAAAGGATGTACTGAGGGTTTTAATTTTCTTGCAAACTCTTTATGCAAAGATCTGAACCCAGGAGATGAAATAATACTTTCAGAAATCGAGCATCATGCAAATATTATTCCGTGGCAAATGGCAGCAGAAAAGTACAATTTAAAAATAAATTTTGTAAATATAACTGATTCTTTCACCTTAGATTTAGATCATTTCAAAAGTCTCTTGAATAAAAATACAAAAATAGTCTCTTTGGTTGGAGAATCAAATATATCTGGAATGCTTACTGATATAAAAAAATTAAATTCTCTAATTAAAGAGGAAAGTGACGCAATTTATATAGTGGATGGAGCTCAATTAGTTCCTCATAGAAAAATTGACGTACAAGATCTTGGAATAGATTTCCTTTGTGTTTCTGGTCATAAAATGCTTGGCCCAACCGGAATAGGAATTGTTTGGGGTAGAAAAGAACTTTTAGAAAATATGGATCCTGTTTATGGTGGTGGAGACATGATTGAAGAAGTATTTTATGACAAAGCTACTTGGGCACCAGTACCTCATAAATTTGAAGCAGGAACTCCTCCTTATGTAGAGGCAATAGGCCTGGGGGCTGCAGTAGACTACCTCACTAATCTTGATATGAAAAATGTAGAGATGCACTCAGACGAACTTAGAGCTTATGCAAAGAAAAAGTTAGAAAAAATAAATGATCTAAAAATTATTCATACTGAAGATGAAGTAGCTGGCTGTACTTTTGCGATGAGTGTCGACGGTGTGCATGCGACTGATATTTCATTAATGCTTGATACATTCGGAGTAGCTGTGAGAGCAGGCCATCACTGTGTTCAACCATTTCATAGAAAGCTAGATCTAGATGCAACATTTAGAGCAACTGGCTACATTTACAATGATGAAGAAGATTTTGATATATTAGCTGATGCAATCGAAGAAAGTATAAAGCTTCTAAAATAACATGAGTATTGAAGAAAAGGTTGAAGAGTATAAAAAAACTCTTTCGTTATTCCCAAATCCACAAGAGAAATATCAATATTTAATTGAGCAGGCAAAAAAAAGCGAAGAATTTCCAAAAGAATTAAGAATTGATGAATTTAAAGTTAATGGGTGCCAAAGTCAAGTATGGCTAGTTCCTGAAGAAAAAGATAATAAAGTTTTCTTCAAAAGTGACTCAGATGCTTTGATTGCAAAAGGTCTAGTAACATTGATAGCTTCAATCTACTCAGACGAAAATCCAAATGATATTGCAAACTCAAAAATTGATTTAATGGAAGAGTTTGAACTTGGTGTTATCTTAAGCCCTGCTAGAAGAAATGGTGCTTTTAGTATGTTGAAAACTATTAAAGAGTTTTCCAAAAAATTAGCTGATTGAACCTTCCCACCAATTTTCATGAGGAAAGAATATCCATACAGGTTCAGAGTCTTTAGCTAGATCTCTCGTGTAATAGTGTGGTTCGAAATCACATTCGTTGTTCCACCAAAGCGCGGAAAAGCGAACTTCACACTCATGATTAATATTTTCCTTAATGTAATTAGATAGTCTTTCAAAAGTTTCTCCACTATCACATATGTCATCAACAATTAATACTTTTGAATCGTTGGGTTTTGGAAGATAGTTTTCCCAGTGTGGAAAATCTCTAGTAGAGGCATGCACGGGTTTAAAAGGGATGTTTAATTTATGAGAGATCATTACTCCGGGAATTAAGCCACCTCGACTAATTCCGACAATTACATCTGGCTTAAATTCATCAGCGTCAATTTTTTCACAAATTAAATTTGTGTCTGCAATCTGCTCTTCCCAGGTATAGACTAATTTTTCCATTTCGTAAGTGTTAATTTTATCAAAATTTAAAAAGTGCACAGATGATATTTTATATAAATTTTAACCTCAAAATATAAGGTCTAGCTAGAGCATGTTCTATAATTATCGTATGAAAAGGAGGTAAGGATGCGTAGAAGTTGGGCGGTAGGCCTACTTATTATCAGTATTCTTGCTATGGCCTGCGGGGGAGCCGCAGACGTAGACGATTACAAAGCTGCATTTGTGTATGTAGGTCCAGCAGACGATGGTGGCTGGTCTCAGGCACATGATGTAGGAAGACAATATCTTGTAGAACAAACTGGAATTGAAACAGCTTATACAGAGCTTGTTCCAGAAGATGCTACAGAATTCAGAACAGTTGCTGAAGCTTATATTGAACAAGGTTACAATATTATCTTTGGAACAACTTTCGGTTACCTAGATGCGATGGCAGAAATGGCAGAGGAATATCCAGATGTTATTTTCTTGCACTGCTCTGGTTATCTAAAAAATGATACAAACTTCGGAAATTATTTTGGAAAAATGTATCAACCAAGATACCTTTCAGGTTTGGCAGCGGGTGCAATGACAGAATCTAACAAAATTGGTTATGTTGCTGCATTCCCAATACCTGAAGTGATTAGAGGCATTAATGCTTTTGCTACTGGTGTTAAAGAAGTAAACCCTGATGCAACTGTAGAAGTTGTTTGGACATTTACTTGGTTTGGCCCTGAAGCTGAAACACAAGCTGCAAATGCACTTCTTGAAACCGGAGTTGATGTATTAGCGCAGCACCAAGATTCACCATCAACTGGTATTGCAGCAGAAGCTGCTGGTGCTAAATGGATTTCTTACAATACTGCATATGGACAAGATGCTGCTCCTGGAGCCTTCGTAACAGCACCTGTCTGGGACTGGGGCCCATATTATGTTGAAGTAGTTGAGTCTATTGTAAATGACGAATTTGTCGCTGAAGCTTATTGGGGCGGAATGGAAACAGGATTAGTTTCATTATATGAACTTACTTCTGACGTTCCTGCTGATACTGCTAGTTTAATCTCACAAAGAACAGATGAAATAACTAATGGTTCATTCGATCCTCCAATAGTGGAAGATGAATTTATCGACAATGTTATTGGTACAGTAAATCCATAACATGTTTTTTATTAAGCACTCCGGCTTTGCTGGAGTGCTTAATTTTTAATCAATGAACTCCCCAATCTTAGAAGTAAAAGGTATCTCCAAAACCTTTGGAAGCATAAAAGCACTTGATAGTGTGGATTTTTATTTGCAAAAAGGAATAGTACACGGACTGCTCGGCGAAAATGGTGCTGGCAAATCTTCACTAATGAACGTTTTATCTGGAATATACATTCCAGAAAGTGGATCAATCAAAATAAACAACCAAAAAATTGAGAAAATGTCTCCTGATATAGCTGCATCTTTTGGAATCGGTATGGTACATCAAGAATTTAGACTTATCGAAAGCTTCACTATAAAAGATAATTTAACTCTTTCCAAAGCAAGTATTTTTAATGATAATTTCAAAGACGCTTATGACAAATATTCAGAAATTTTTGCTTTAAGCTCTAATTACTTGACTCCTGTAAATGAACTTTCCGTCGGCGAAAAACAAAAAGTTGAAATAATGAAGTTAATTTTTAAAAATAGTCAAATTATGTTACTAGATGAACCTACTGCAGTACTAACCCCTCAAGAAACACTGCAGTTAAAGGGTTCGCTTGAAAAACTATCCCAAGAGGATGAGAAAACTATTGTTTTAATAACACACAAGTTGAAGGAAATTAAAGACTTTACCGAGAGAATATTTGTAATGAAAAATGGAAAAATGGTTGCAGATAATTTAGAAACTAGAAAAGTTAATGACAAAGATCTTATTGAGCTAATGATGGGAGAAATTAAACAATCTAGTTTTAAAAAAAATAACAAAAAAGGAGCCATAAAGCTTGAAGCAAAAGATATTTCACTAAAAAATAGTGAACAGCTTCTTGTATTAGACAATATATCTTTATCAGTTAAAGCAGGAGAAATTTTAGGAGTAGCTGGCGTTTCAGGAAATGGTCAAGTTGAGCTAGCAAATGTAATTTGTGGAATTGAAAAAGAATTCGAAGGAAAAGTATTAATTAACTCTAAGGATGTATCAAAAAAAGGTGTTAAATCTAGAAAAAAACTAAACCTATCATACATTCCTGAAAATAGACTTGGTGTTGGATTAGCTCCAGGAGTTTCTGTTTTGGATAACTCTGCAATCAAAGAATATTTTAAGGCAAGTTACGGTCCTCATTTATCCAGAGGAAAAATGATGACTTATTTAAATGATCTTATTAAGCAATTTTCAATAAAAGCACCTGATGTAAAAGCAGAGATTTCTACTCTTTCAGGTGGAAATATGCAGAAACTATTAATGGGTCGAGAGTTAATTTCAAATCCTGAAGTTATAGTTGCTGCACAGCCAACAAGAGGTTTAGATGTTAGTGCTGTGGAAGCAATTCATAAATTAATAATTGATCAAAGAGACAAAGGTTCAGCTGTTCTTTTGATTTCCGAAGATTTAGATGAATTATTTAAGTTAAGCGACAGACTTATTGTTCTTTACGAAGGTAAGGCTATTAAAGAGATAGATACTGACTTAGCAACAATAGATACTGTAGGTCTTGCAATGGCAGGTATTGATGAATAAATATATACTTTCAAAAAAACTATTTCGAAATGAACTTGCTACATTTTATTCATTTTTAATTGGATTCATCATTGCGCTTGTGGTCGGGTCATTAATCTTACTTATACAAGATAAAAATCCAATTGATGTTTTCTCCTTAATGCTCAAATTATCTATTGGAAGCATTAATAGCCTCAGTAATTCTCTTAATAAAGCAATTCCACTGATACTAGCTGGACTTGGAATTTCAATAATTAATTCGGTTAAACTGTGGAATATCGGTGCAGAAGGGCAAATCTTTATGGGTGCTCTTGCACTGAATTTTGTTTACATAAACACTTCTTTTTCTAATTCGAATATATATATTGTATTACTTTTGGCTTCAGGATTTTTAGGGGGTGCTGTTTGTATACTTTTACCAGCTTTATCAAAAGTATTGTTTGGTGTTAATGAAATAATTACAACACTTTTGACTAATTACATTGTTTTTGGAATAACAATTTATCTAATAAATGGAGCTTGGAAAGATCCAGCCTCTTTAAATTTTCCTGCAGCTGCATATGTAAGTGAGTCCGTTTATTTGCCAGTAATTATTGGTAAATTAAGTTCCGGATTTTTGATTTGCATTCTATTTACTTTGATTGCTTATTACATAAAGGATAAATCTGTATTTGGATATGAGATGAGGATAGCTGGAGGATCTGAGCTCACTGCTATCTATGCGGGTATAAGCGCAAAACAAAAAGCATTCTTCGCAATGTTAATTGGAGGTGGTTTTGCTGGATTAGCCGGTGCAATTGAACTGCTTAGCCAAACACATAGGGTTTCAACAGGAATTTCACAAGGGTTTGGCTATACAGCAATAATCGTTGCCGCAATTACTGGAATGAGGCCAATCGGTATATTTCTAGTTGGTTGTTTATTTGGAGCTTTAACAATTGGTGGTTCTGTTATACAGACTATTGGAGTAAGTTCATATATTGCAGAGATAATTCAAGCAACAACTCTTTTTGGAGCTCTAGTGGCACAATTCTTTTTTTCCTATGAAATTATAAAGAAGAGTGAAAATGATTGATATTCAATTAATGGGTCTTCTAAATGCAACATTACAAGCTGCAACACTCCTTTTTATAGCTGCTCTTGGTGAGTTAATAACAGAAAAATCTGGTATTTTAAATTTGGGAGTTGAGGGCATGATTTCTGTGGGAGCTGTCGCAGGATTTATTACTGCAATTAATACAAATAATTTATTCTTAGCTGTTCTTGTTGGAGTTTTAAGTGCTTCAGTATTTTCATCAATACACGCTTTTGTAACGGTTGTTCTAAAGCAAGACCAGACAGTCTCTGGCTTAATTTTAACTATTCTTGG
>Ga0208763_1000266_pt1 | contig 11307 bp, 15 predicted proteins | sample ETNtaG_20_FD_185756 | JGI IMG/M metagenome (GOLD analysis project Ga0208763, IMG submission 185756) | Marine microbial and viral communities from oxygen minimum zone, Eastern Pacific Ocean - ETNP201306PF45B (SPAdes) (version 2) | ecosystem: Environmental > Aquatic > Marine > Oceanic ... | reverse complement strand
CATTGCGTACATAATTGTATAGAATACAATAACGGATACGGGTATACCTATTGCAAATAATAATATTCCAGCTGTTAAATCCATGATATAATCTTATGTACTAATATTATTCCACCAATAAGTGATACACCTAATATTGCAAAACTAAGCATGTGCTACCCCCTCGTTAATATAGTCTGTTAACCAATCACCAAGGTCGTCCTCAAACTCATCGTATCCAAGAAGTGACCATGCATAGTTCTTTTCTTTTAACTCGTTAACTGCAAGTTCGATTAACCAACCGCCTTTTACAGCATCAATTGCTTTGGACATAGCATTTTCTGCCTCGTTCCAATAGTAGTCTTTTGTTTTACTCATGTAATAACCTCTCTTTCTTTAATAATATAACATGATTCGTATTTAATTGTCAAGGGTATCGTTTGTTCCCTCTTTGTTCTCATCCTCATCTTCTACTTTTACTGTAGGTCTCCAAAAACTTAACGGGTCTTTACTACTCCATGTTTTTATCAAATTATCCCATTTGATATCGTATGAGTTGTAAATTCCACTATCTCTATGATCTTTTAGAAACTTAACTTTTTTTTCGTTAGTATCTAATTTTTGAAACGCATCGTACATTTCTTTCAGTACGGGGTCTGTTTTATTCAACATAATATATCCTCTCTTTGTTAGTTGATTCTCTTTAATATTATAGGGTTTATGTGTAATTGTCAAGGGTATAAAAACCCTTGTATTTTGGGGGTTTATTGGGGGGTATCGTACTATCAAAAGGGTCTGAAATACCCGCTCAGCGTCTGCTCAGCGTCTTTAAATCTACTATATTTCCTCGTATTGATTGGTTTCCACGTTTCCAACAGTTTTTGTGATCTTTCTCACACCACCTGCATCTTGAGTAACAGTTCGTATTTTTTGATTAGTCTGCATCTTCTTTTTGAGATTACTTTGTCTTTTTTGTAGTCTCTGATATTTTCTAGTCATGTCTGCAAGTTGATTTCTCTTGTTTATTTTGTTCTCTTTTTGTTCTTTTCTAGTTCTAAACGATATGTTTGCCGATACTAATAATAATACTGCGAGAGGGTCAAATACAAATATGAATATGATGATTAATCCTCTGACTGCCTCATCCAACATGTCTTTGGCTTGGTCACCATATACTAACTCTGCGATATACTTCAATGGTCCTACATCTGCCTCTAGTGCGATCTGCTCTTTCTCTACTGCAAACTTCTCATTGTTTAGTTCTACAATCTTGTTAGTCGATGATTTGATTACTGCATTAAGAGCTTCTCTTTCCTCTTCTTGTTTCTTACGTTCCTTTAGACCACGTGTTACGTACTCCATGTCAATATACTTTTCCATTGCCGCATCTAGAATAGCAATGGTGCTCTCTGCTCGTGCAATCTGTTTCTCTTCAAATGCAATTTGCTTATCTATCGTACCAATGATGAGTTGATTATTTCCTGCTGGTTTAACTTGATCTAAGTGTGCTTTTGATAAGAAGCCAAAGATACCAATACTGGTTATGAATATTAATACAATTACTGCTGTGAACAGATATGCCTTGAGTGCCTTACCAAGTAATTTGTTTCGCCAGTTTTGATATAACCATGATGCTGTTACTAACTTACCAACTTCTAATGCACCACCCATAATAGCTATCTGCATTGCAGCGCCACTAAAGATTGCCATCAATCCTACGATAGAGTAAAATGCAGCTATACCAGATATTGCTAGAGCTGTTAATAGTGTGAGTAGTGCCATGAACATGGAATTATCTTCTTTTTAGATCGAGTTGATGCTTAATCCATTGTTTAGCTCTACCATTTCTTACAGGTTTTCTCAATAATGCTTTAACTCTTTTAGTTACTTCTCTGAATACATCTTCTTTGGCATCATTATTATCAACGATGATAAACCCATTTCTAAAATGTAAACTAAATTTACCAATGTTGCTTTGTACAGCTTTCCATGATCTGGTTACTATTGGTTCTGGTACTTTACGACCACGTTTAGAATTTCTTTCTAGTGCAACGTCTAATGATGTGTTAACAAATATCATATACGTATCATACCCAAGTTGTTTTAGTTCATTTGATTGTCTAGATATTCTGTCGTAGTCTCTACCTGTACCATCGATGATAAGTCCTAATCTACCTTCAAGATAATTCTTTTGTCTTGATGCTGTAATTCTTTTTGCTTTATCTCTTATAGGGTCTCGTAACTCTGCCTCTTTGTCTGGCATTTGTAAAGACAAACCTGACTTCTTTAGTAATACTTCAAAAGCATCGTCTGAGTTTACTACTTTAAGACCTTCACCTCTTATTGTTTTACCTGCAACATAAGACTTACCAGAACCAGGGCCACCAGCAAGAAATATTGCTTTAAATATATTTGGGTCGTAAACTCCCTCGCTGAATAGTTGTTCGAATTTTATCATGTGTTTGTTCTCTTAATTCTGTATTTATCTGTTGCGATGGCCATTGTATCGCTTGAGGTTGTGTTCTATGTGCGTTTTGAAAAGTCATTTTTCTTATTTTACTCTGTCTTTTAGATGTCATGTAAATCTCTCCTAGCTGTTTGTTAATAGAACATGATAAACTTTTTACAAATTAAGTGCCCTCCTTATTGTATATCATCTACGTAATTAATTCCACCACTACTTTCAACTGCGTAGTCTTCAAAATTTATTGTGCTTTTCTTTTCTATGATGTTTGGTGATGAATCTTTTGATAGTGACATTGCCATTTCGTGCTTGTTACCAGCTCCTACATTAAAATTATGTCTTAATTCTGTTATTAAATATTTTCCTTGATACACACTTTTACCACTATCATCTTTCATTGGTTTTAAAATTGTGCATGTCTGACCAGCCTCAAAACCAACGTGCCCATTTGCTAACACTTTAACTGTTACCATGTTGTCGATCTCTCTACGTTTTGCTTGTCTTGTAAGAAAACTATTTGTACCAATTTTTGTGGGAGCGAAAGAATATGAATTGATATCGTTTTGAGTATTATAGTGTGAGGCATCTCTACCATTATCCTCAAAGGTAGTGGTAAGATGTGTTTTAGCATCAACAAAATCTCCAATGGTTCTATCTCTATTGTCTATTATGTCGTCATTGTATATAGGATTGTCTAATTCTTTGGAACCTTCACTTCTAGGAAATTTGTTAAACTCTTCAAAGTGTCTGTAAAAATCAGAACCGATTGTTTTATTATACAAGTTAATGTTTGTTGATCTTGATGCTAATACACCTATTGCTGTATTGATTAAAGAGTCTATGTTAGGTTTTAATTGCATTTCTATGACTCTTTCAAAATCTTTTATTGGGTCTATGGTTTTTGCTGTGCCACCTTCTAGTAAAGCTACCTCACCAGCATTATAATCTATAACTGGTGGTTGCATATACAAGTTTGTTAAAGTTCTACAATAGAACCCTTTTGTTGTTTCATAAAACAAATAACTTGGTGAACCATTAACTTTAGATATTGCCTCTTGCATAATTTGTCTTATTGCATCAAAAGGTTTTTTATTTGCAAATACAACTCTTTTAATATCGTTAGATGTTTCTATTAATATAGCTTTTCTAGTATTTAATTCTGATTTTAAAATACTCTCAATAATTTTTGTTGGTGTTTCTTGATATGCCTTAGATATCTTTGTTCTTTCATTGGCAAAATGTTCTTTTGTTGTAAAAGACAATCTAAACACCATGGCATTAGATGAGGTTTCTTCCATCAAATCAACAGAGGTTACAAAAAAATGTTGTTTAATTACCAACTCTGGTCTATCACTAATACTTGGTGTTGTGATTTCAAGATATACGGTGTCTTGTCCACGAATATATGTTTTAGAAAAAAAGTTTTGCGTGTCAAATATTAATATATTACCATGTATGTTATTTTTAAATATACCCTCAAAGATATTAATTTCAACAACACTACTTTTTATACTTACCCTATCGCCTGAGGATGTATTAATAAATGCGTGATCTAGTACAAATTCACCTGCATATTGTAAGCCTGCCATTAGTCTATCCTATGTTAGTAAACTGATTCACCTACTAAACTTTTAAACTCTGATACAAAAGCACCAACGTGTGATGGGTCTAGAAGTTTTATATTTCTTAACTTATCTTGTTGTGCGATTTCATATTCATAATTTGTTATAGGTGTTGCTGATGGGTAATCTGTATTAACAGTTCCTACATCAATCTTTTGTAATTTATCACCAGAACTTTCTGTTATTTCATAATGATGAATACCACTTACGTTATCATATTTGTCTGCAACGTATTTGTTAAATGCACCAGTGGTCATTGGCCATTGACTATATCTATCTGTTATATCATTAAACAATAAAACTACCCAATGTAATTGCACATCATCATACAGTCTGTCTGCAATCATTTCAGGTGTCTCACCTTCTTTAACTGTGTATGTGTCAAATAAAGCTACATTGTTTTTTATTTTTGATCTTACTTTTACTCGTCTTAGTATATTCGTTACATCTTTAGGATTGCCGTCACCTAAGGAGTCATAAGGTATAAGTGGAAACATTTCAAAATACATTAATAACCCTCTGCTATTCTTTCTCTAGTGATAAGTTCTATTTCTCTAAAGTTTGCTTGTATGTTAGTCTCTACTGGTGGAGCACCTTCATCGTTTGGTTCAAACGTTCTATATCTATCACCACCATATGTTACAGTAAAGTTTTCTAAAAAACAAGTGCTAATTTTGTGAAGATACTGATTTTCTTGTCCATTGTACATATACTGTATGTCAAATGTATTTGGTACTCTAAATGTTCTACCAAATGTTCCAACCATTTCAGGTGCCATGTTTGCTCTGAAGGCGTACACAATTTTTCTAATCTCATCTGCTTCCTCTCTTGATTTTGGTATCATCTTAAAGTTAAATTGAAAATTTCTTTTCTCAAGCTTTTTAAATGCTAATTCCATTCTGTTAGCGATCACCTCTCCAGCGCCCATTTCAAAAACTGCTCTTGCACCTTTAAGACCAGGTATATTGTCTGCAGCTGCGAGAGCACCCATTGTCATACTATCTAATATTTCTGGTCCTAATTTTTTTAATTCATCTACCACTGCACCAAAAGATAAACCCTCTTGTTGCACACGACCATATAAATCTGCAGCTGATTTTGCCGCTGCACCAATCTCTGTGTCATGGTAAGTTGCAGCTGTTCTATAAATTGCTTGAGGTGGCATGTACAATGCAATTGCTGTATCTAATCTTATTGTAGGTTTTCTTCTTACGTAGGTATTTGCACCACCTTGGTTAGATGGCATTGATTGATATATTGCACCACCTGCTACTCTTTTTCTAGGATGATTATCATTAAGTTGTGTTTTCCCACCAGACTCGTTTGATGACTTAACTCTGCTAACACCAACGTCTCTTGTTAAATATTTTGGTATGTTTGCATCTCTTTCGGCTCTTTTTGTGTCTGCATCTGAACCTGTTCTTTGTCCAAATCTAACCTCTGCATCTACTTGTTCATTAATAAAAAACATAACATAGTGACCTTGGTTACCTGTTCCTGGTCCACCTTCAACATCTAAGGGAAATGTAAAATTTTTAGTTGTTCTTTTGCCAATAACTTGTGGTGGTACTAGACCACCATTATCTGTTTTTTTGTTAAGTCCTAAAGCGTCTCTTAAAAATCCTCTTGCTTTTTTTAGTACGACACCTGTACCAGTTGTTACTACTGCGCCTTTGACTGCATCTCTATTGATTATTGACATATAAATATCCTTGTAATATTAATTATTTATATAGAAATGAGAAGATAATGGCATATAGTGGTCGTTTTAAACCCTCCAATCCATACAAATATAAAGGTAATACTAATAACATAGTATATCGTTCTTTGTGGGAACTTAAACTTATGAAATACTGCGATCTAACAAAGGCTGTTATTGAGTGGGGAAGTGAAGAGATATCGATACCTTATTACTCACCAATAGATGGTCGTATGCATAGATACTACCCAGACTTCTATATGAAAGTTAAACAGAAAGATAAGTCACTTAAAAAATTTATTGTAGAAGTTAAACCTAAAAAGGATTTAAAACCACCTCCAACTAATCCTAAGAGACGTACAAAACAATGGTTTGGAAAATGTAAAACATATATTGTCAATAAGGCAAAGTTCAAATATGCCACAGAGTATTGTCAACTAAATGATCTAGAGTTTAAAATCCTTACCGAAGATCACCTACAACCACGTTATAAATAATAGATATGGCACAAAGTAAGTACATACAATCGGTTAAAAAGGCCGCCGCTGGAAGACCCAAATCTACACAATGGTATAGAAACAAGATTAAAGAATTTGGTACTCCAACTCAAACTCAATTAATGAGAGAGGGTAAAGTTACTGCTAGACCAAACTTTGGTAAGTTAAACTTATTTGTTTATGACCCAAAGATGAAACAGACTTTACCTTATTATGATACTTTTCCTTTGGTGCTTCCTATTGACACATTTCAAGGTGGGTTCTTAGGAATTAATTTACATTATCTACCGATCAATCTTAGAATAAGATTATTAGATAGATTGATAGATGATACAAACAATGTTAAGTTTGATGCAAGTACAAGAATTGTTGCTGATTATCAATCGTTAAAAAAAGTAAGATTGATTAAACCAGCATTGAAAAAATATTTATCAGGTCAAGTTCAATCTAAGTTTAGAAGAATTGATGCTGATGAGTTTACTATTGCAGCTTTATTACCAGTTGCTAGATTTAAAAAAGCAAGCATTGCTCAAGTCCATAGAGACTCAAGGAGAATGATCTAATGTCAAGAAGCGGATTACTAGACGGATTTGCATATGGTGTTATAGGTGAATTGTTAGCAACATTTAGAACCCAAGATGGTGGATATGCTAGACCATCTCGTTATGAAGTTATCATCGGACCACCAGCAAGATACACACAACAAGCAGGTGCTGGTAACAATAAGAATAAAGATGTTGTAAGAAAGACATCACTAGAAATGGCTGCGGTTTCATTTCCTGGTGTACAGTTACAAGCTGAAGAAGACACAAACATATACGGACCTCCAAGAAAAATAGTAAGAGGACAAACTTTTGCTGAAATAGTTACACAAATTAGATGTAGTCAAGACATGAAAGAAAAGAATTTTATTGATACGTGGATGAGACTAGCTGCACCAAGAACTGATTTCTCTATTGGTTACTATTCAGACTATGTGGGTTCCATGCAAATATTTCAATTAGACCAAGAAGATAAAAGAAGATATGGTGTAGAGTTAGTTGAGTGTTACCCAGTAAACATGGCTGAACAATCACTAGACTATGCAACACAAAACGCAATATCATTTATAAATGTCACATGGGCATATAGATATTGGAAGAACTTAACAGATGAGGCAGAATTACCAAAACCATTGCTAGAAAGAATTGGCGATGTGTTTGTTAATACAGTAGAAAGACAACTGAGAAGTCGTTTACCTGCTGTTCTACGAAAATTATAATTATTAAGGAGCGATAATAATGGCATTACCTAAAATAGAAAATCCAACTTATACCCTTGAGCTACCTTCAACAGGTGAGATTGTTAAATACAGACCTTTCCTAGTAAAAGAACAAAAGGTTCTTATGTTAGCTCAACAAAGTAAAGTTGATAGAGATAGAAACAATGCAATATTGGAAATAATAGAATCATGCACCTTTGGAAAAGTTGGTGCGAAAAATCCTATATTTGATATTGAATATGTGTTCTTAAAACTAAGATCAAAATCAGCAGGGGAATCAGTAGATGTAATGGTTACTTGCCCAGATGATGGTGAAACAAAAGAAAAAGTTACTATTAATATTGATGAAATAGATGTTAATATGACTGAAAACCACACTAATAAGATAAATATTACAGATACCATAACAATTAATATGAGGTATCCATTAGTTTCAGATATTGATCTGAAAAATGCATCTATTAAAGATGATGTAAATGGTTCTTTTAACGTTGTTAAGAAGTGTATCGACACTATTGAAGATGGTGATAAGATACTCACCAGAACTGATTACAATGATAAAGAATTAGATGATTTTTTAAATTCATTTAATACTGACCAGTTGAATAAGGTCATGGAGTTCTTTCAGTCCATGCCAAAACTAAGACACCCAATTAGGGTTAAGAATAGTAAGACTGGTGTTGAAAGTGATGTTATACTAGAGGGGCTTGAAAGTTTTTTGTAATTTGCCTTTCTCACGACAGCGTGGAAAACATGTTAAAAACAAATTTCCAGCTGATGCAACATCACAAGTATTCTTTGACCGAGTTAGAGAATATGTTACCGTGGGAAAGAGAAATTTATATAGCATTGCTCATTGAACATTTAAAAGATGAAAAAATGAGAATGAAAGAACAACAAAGGGCAAAATAATGACCGAAGAAATAAAAGTAACAAATCATCACCCAGCAGATACCAATGGTGATGGTAAGGTATCTAAAGATGAGCATGCCATGTATCTAGAATTCAAGCGTAAAGAACTTGAAGATGCTGATGCTATGCGTGATGCTCAGAGAACAATGGCATGGTATTCTTTATACGGAATGTTACTATATCCGTTTGCTGTAATACTAGCAAATCTTGTAGGACTAGAACAAGCATCAAAAATACTAGGTGACATGGCAGGTGTATATTTCATCGCTGTTGCTGGTATTGTTGCAGCTTTCTTTGGTGCTCAAGCAATGACAAGTAAAAAGAAAAAATAATAAATGGCTGACGACAACGAAAAATTAACCGAAGCAACCTCAACAGGTCTAAATGCTGTCAAAGAAAAGCTTGACCAAAATAATAAAAGTCAAGCTGGTCGTGATAGTGTGCGTACCAAAAATGAAAAAGAACTACTTAAATCGCAAGAAAATACTAATCAAAGAATAGACGGTCTTAAAAAAGAAACATTAGCAAATAGAGCGGCCATTGAAAGCTCAGAGAAAGCAACAACTGAAACTGCTGATAATATAGAAGATGCATCAAAAAAAGAAGAGACAACATCTAGACAAGAGGCAAAAGAAAATATTAAAGACAGTAATGAACAAAAAAGTTTATTTACTGGTCTTGGTAAAGTATTTTCTGATAAGTTATCAAATTTAGGTAAATTGACTAAAGATGCGGCACTAAATCCTCTTAAATCTGTGGGATTTGACCCAAAAGCTGTAGGTAAATCATTATTGTCAGTAGGTGCCATTCTTGGTTTAGTTGCGTTCTTTAAAAGTCCTCTTTTTGAAAAATTAAAAGAATTTATTGCAAAAGCAAAACCTGCACTTACAGCTGTTGTTGATGCTGTAAAAACTTTCATTTCAGCATTTAAAGACGATATAGGTCCATTGATTGATAGTATTGTAGGAATTTTTAAGGAAGCATTTAATGGTGTAAAGGACATAGTTCAAGGTTTATTCTCAGGTGATGCCAGTCAGTTTTTGTCAGGTATGAAATCAATATTTTTTGATTTACCAATTAAAATAGTAGGATATGTTGGTGATGCAATCTTTAGTGTATTAGAAAATATATTAGCTATTTTTGGAATAGAGTCAGAGTTTGTAACCAACATGAAAAATATATTTAGAAAATTACCAGAGACAGTAGAAAAAGCCGTACAAGGGGTAATAGAATTTTTTACAGTTACAATACCAACATTTTTTACTGAAACACTACCTGCAAAATATGAAGAATTTAAAACATCTGTAAAAGAAGGTGTTGGTAATTTACTTAATTCAATTATAGAACCTATCGTAAATCTTAAAGATACTGTAATGGAAAAAGTTGATATGGGTATTGCTAAGATTAAAGCTGGTGTTATGAATGTTGTTATCACAATTAAAAACGGATTTAATAGTTTTGTTGATGGATTAAAAAGTATGGCAAATAAAGTTATTGGTTTGCTTAATAAAATACCAGGTGTAAAAATAGATAAATTTAAATTGTCAACAGAGAAACCTGAAGCATTAGTTGATGCAGATGACATAGTGGCTGCACAGAGAGCAGAAGATAAAAGAATACAAAAAATGAAACTGCAAGAAGAACAAGAAATTGCTGACACTTTAGAAATGTCAATGCCTGAACAAATACCTGCTGAAAAAATGACAAAGGTAACAACAAATACAGAGGGTATGAGTGGTATTGAAGGTGATAATTATGCTACAGGTGCAGAGTCTATGGTTGGTATTACAGCTGCAGAAAGAAAAGCAATTGCTGAGGGAACATATATGACTGACCCTAAATTTGCTGGTCAGGCAGCTTTAGAGAATATTAAAAGATTAGAAAAAGAAAATGCTGAATTAAAAGAAGCAGCATCAAGTAACACTCCACCTATTATTCAAAACAATGTTAACAATTCACAAGTGAGTTCAACAACTAATAAAGGTACAAGAACAATACCAATATCTGCTCCTATGCATCCTTTATATGCACAAGCACAAAACTAAGAATATTTAATCACATCTCTTAACGAAGAATTTTGTAGAGTTCTCTCTGCATCCCAAAATGTATTTCTAAGATTACCTGCAATCATTATCCTTTCACCATCTACTGGTTTAACTTCGTGTGTTACATGACCAGGAAATACAATTAGATCGCCAGGTTTAGGATTGTATTCATAGTTTGCGTTAGGAAATACTATTGGTGCATACTCTGGTACTTTTATATAATAACCAAATGCATATTGATATAACCAATGACTATGAGGACTGGCATTGTTTGTTTCTTTATAGTGAACACCCCAACTCTCATGACACTCAAATTTAGTCTTTGCTAAATCTTTACTAATTTCTTCAGCAAGTTTACAAGCTCTTTCTGCAACCCAAGCATATGACACACTTTCATTATGCATATACCAATCTGTCATTCGTGGATTATACTCATCACGAATTACTGCAGCCTTTTCTAGTGTAGTAAGTTCTAAGTCTATGTGTAAAGGTACTTCTTGACCAGTATGTCGTCTGATTGTTGCAAACATGGCATCTTCATAATAATTACGAACACCAAAGGGATATTTTTCTTTTGACTCAATATAATCCATATTATTATTTATGGTGCCCCTTGCTGGAGTCGAACCAACCACCTACTGATTACAAATCAGTTGCTCTACCAGATGAGCTAAAGGGGCATACAAAAAAGGGCGCCGAAGCGCCCTCTCTATAAGTTAACTTAATTTAAATTAAGCTGAGTATGCGACTTGTTTGCCGAATACTTTGTTGATACCTGCAGCGATAATCGCTTTAGATGGTGTACCAACTCTGTAAGAAACACCTTTA
>Ga0208763_1000265_pt1 | contig 11314 bp, 8 predicted proteins | sample ETNtaG_20_FD_185756 | JGI IMG/M metagenome (GOLD analysis project Ga0208763, IMG submission 185756) | Marine microbial and viral communities from oxygen minimum zone, Eastern Pacific Ocean - ETNP201306PF45B (SPAdes) (version 2) | ecosystem: Environmental > Aquatic > Marine > Oceanic ... | reverse complement strand
TTTTCCACATGATTAATTGGAGAATTTTCGTCATAGCCGCTTGGATTTTCTTGTGGAGTTTGCATATATCTCTCTGTGTATATATTATCATAATAACGCCAATTTGTTACAGGTGCTACAGCAACTGCCAAATTAAATACATCTGCTCCTTTAGTTATTGCAAGAGATGACATATAACCTCCATAGCTCCATCCTTGTATGCCAATTCTTTTTTCATCTATATAATTTAAACTCCCAAAATATTTTGCTGCGTCAATCTGATCAATTGTTTCGTATTTTCCTAGCTCTTTATATGTCATTTTTTTAAATTCTGCCCCCTTTCCACCAGTTCCTCTATTGTCTACACAGGCAATTACATATCCTTTTTGAGCTAACATTTGATACCAATAAAAATTATTTCCTTCGTATCTGTTCAGTACTTTTTGAGATCCAGGTCCACCATAAAGAAACATAAATAATGGATATTTTTTATTATCGTCAAAATTTGGAGGTTTAATTATCCAAGCATTTAAATCAGCATTGTCAGTATATATAGTTATAAATTCTTTTTCTGATATATTATATTCTTCTAATTTGTTTTGGAATTCTACATTATCTTCTATTGTTTTGATTAGAGAACCATCAGCTTTGTGAAGCGTAAAAATAGGGGGTGTGTTGGCATTTGAATATGTATTTATATAATACTTTAATCCATTACTAAATTTTGCTGAATTTGTACCTATTTGAGTACTCAGTTTTTTTCTTTTACCTGATTCTAAATCTAAACAATATATAGATCTATTTATAGATCCATCTTCAGTTGAAGAAAAAAAGATTTCCATTTTGTCACTGTCAAGACCATAAAAAGAAGTAACCTCCCATGATCCTGATGTTATTTGCTCTTCACTTCCATCAAGGCCTTTCAAATAAATATGATTATATCCTTTCTTTTCAGAAGTCCATATAAAAAAGTTATTAGGTAAAAAAGTTAAATTATCATTTATGTCAATATAGTATTTGTCTTCTTCAGTAAATAACACCCTATTGCTTCCGTCTTTGGAATCAACAACAATAAAATCAAGTTTGTTTTGATGTCTGTTTAAACCAATCATAGTTAAAATATTTGGATCATTTGACCATTTTATTCTTGGGATGTATTCATAATCTTCTTCAGTGTAAATTAATTTTTTTTCATCATCATCAATATTGTATAAATAAACACTAACAGTTGAATTTGCTTCACCCGCTTTTGGATATTTAAATACTTCTTGTGTTGGGTATAAATTTCCATTAAACTTATCCATTGAAAATTCTTTTACATGAGATTCGTCAAATTTGTAAAAAGCAATAGTTCTACTATCTCCTGACCACTCAAAGCCTCTTACAAGCTTAAACTCTTCTTCATATACCCAATCAGAGGCTCCATTAATGATATTGTTTTTTTTACCATCAAACGTAATTTGATTTTCTTTTCCGTTTGTTATATCCTTGATGTAAAGATTATTTTCAAAAACAAAGGCAACTTTTGTTCCGTCAGGAGAAAAGGTAGGGTATCTAACTTTATTATCTGATAGTTTTTTTATTTTGTTATTTTGAATATTAAAAACATAATAAATTGCTTTTTTAGAGTATCTATAAATAGATTCTGTTTCTGTTGCTAGAAGCATTAATCTATCATCGTTACTTAAAGAATAGCTATTTATTCTTTTAATTTTAAAATCAGAACTTTTAAAAAGTCTAACAACTCTTTTTCCATTTTTAAAACTGTATTTAATAATTTCTTGCCCTTCCTCACCATTTTTTATTTGAGTGTAAAATTCACCATCATTCATTGAGTTTAAACCTCTGTAGCTTTTTGGATAAAAGTTATAATTCTGCCAAATATCTTCTAAAGTAATTTCTTTAGATTGTGAAAAGCATGCAATGCTAGAAAAACATAAAAAAAATATAAATAAGATTTTTCTCATTATTTTTTTGAATTGTAAGGTGCTAATTTACTTAAATTTGTCTGAAACATACTGATATGATTTATTCTAAAATTAACAATGATGATGTATTGTTTTTTCAAAAAGCAATTTCAGATAACAATGTTTTTTTAGATGATAAAACTTTAGATGAATATTCTCATGATGAGACAGAAGATTTAAAGTTTTATCCTTCAATTGTTTTAAAGCCAAATAACACAAACGAAATTTCTGCAATATTAAAATATTGTAATGAAAGAATAATACCAGTTACACCATGTGGAGCACGAACAGGTTTAAGTGGTGGTTCGCTTCCTATAATGGGTGGTGTTGTATTATCTACAGAAAATCTGAATAGTATAATATCTATTGATGAAAGAAATATGCAAGCTACTGTTGAGCCAGGAGTTATTAATCAAATTTTTAGAGATACTGTTGAAGAAAAAGGTTTGTTTTATCCTCCAGATCCTGCAAGTAAAGGAAGTTCTTTTTTAGGCGGTAATCTTGCTGAAAATTCTGGCGGTCCAAAAGCTTTAAAGTACGGTGTAACAAAAGATTATGTTTTGAATTTAGAGGTTGTTTTACCCACTGGTGAAATTATATGGACTGGTGCTAATGTTTTAAAGAACTCAACTGGATATGACTTAACTTCATTAATGGTCGGTAGTGAAGGTACCTTAGGGGTAATTACAAAAATAGTTTTTAAACTAATCTCTTTGCCAACAAAAGATATAACGCTACTTGTTCCTTTTGATTCCGCTGAAAATGCATGTAAAGCAGTATCTGCTATTTTTATATGTGGTATAACTCCATCAGCTCTAGAATTTATTGAAAGAGATGCTATAGATTGGACAATAAAGTATACAGATATAAATATGAAAATAGAAGATAATGTTCAGGCACATTTGCTAATAGAGGTTGATGGTAACGACATAGAACAATTATATGTTGATTGTGAAAAAATATCTGATGTTTTAAATAATTTTAATTGTGGTGATATTTTAATAGCAGATAGTAATGAACAAAAGGACAGATTATGGAAAATGAGAAGATTAGTTGGCGAGGCGGTAAAATCAAATTCAATATATAAGGAAGAAGATACAGTTGTTCCTAGAGCTGAATTGCCAAAACTTTTGAAAGGAGTGAAAAAGATTGGGGAAAAATATGGTTTTCAATCTGTTTGTTATGGCCATGCAGGAGATGGTAATCTGCATGTAAATATCATTAAAGGCGATATGTCAGACAAAAAATGGAATAATGAATTATGTAAAGGAATCAGAGAAATATTTACACTTACTAAAAACTTAGGAGGTACAATCAGTGGAGAACATGGCATAGGATTAGTTCAAAAACCATATATTGATATTGTTTTTTCTAAAAAAGAAATTGAAATTCAAAAAGAGATAAAAAAAATATTTGACCCCAACAATATCTTAAATCCAGGAAAGATATTTAATTAGTTAAATTTGCAGATTATGAAAGCAAATATTGGAATTCCAAAGGGAACGCGTGATTTTAATTCTAAAGTAATGTTTAGAAGAAATTATATTTTCAAGCAAGTTAGATCTTGTTTTGAACGCTTTGGTTATTCACCTATTGAAACGCCTTCAATGGAAAATATTGAAACATTAACAGGAAAGTATGGCGATGAAGGGGATCGTTTAATTTTTAAAGTATTAAATTCTGGCGATTTTCTTTCAAAAACTAATGTTAATGACAAGACAACATCAAAATCTATTACAAAAGATATTGCTAGTAAAGCATTAAGGTATGATTTAACTGTTCCATTTGCACGATTTGTAGTTAATAATAAAAATGACATTTCTTTTCCATTTAAGCGTTATCAAATGCAAAATGTTTGGAGAGCTGATCGTCCTCAAAAAGGAAGATATAGGGAGTTTTATCAATGTGACGCTGATGTTATTGGTTCTAATTCATTACTTAATGAAATTGAATTAATTCAGCTTTGTGATGAAATTTTTTCAGAACTAGGTATTCCAAATATCCAAATTTTAATTAATAATCGAAAGATACTTTCTGCGATGATTGAAATAATGTCTGCTTCAGATGTTTTTGATGAATTTGTAATAATTCTTGATAAAATAGATAAAATTGGAATAGACAATGTAAAGAAAGAATTATTAAAAATTGGAGTAAATCAAGAAAAAATGGACACTCTAGACAAATTCTTGAATATCCAAAATGTAAGTGAGTTATCTTCTTTAATAGGAAACTCTTCTATTGGTCAAGAAGGAATATCAGAAATTAATTTTATTTTTAATAACATTGAAAACTTAGGTCTTAAAAATTCAAATATAAAATTTGATATTTCACTTGCAAGGGGGTTAAATTACTATACTGGTGCAATTTTTGAAGTTAAGTCATCTGATGTTGAGATTGGTAGTATTGCCGGTGGTGGAAGATATGATGATTTAACTAGTATTTTTGGATTAGATAATGTCTCTGGTGTTGGTATTTCTTTTGGAATTGACAGAATTTATTTAGTTATGGAAGAATTAGCTGTTTTTCCTCAAAATATTGATGTTTCATCCAAAGTACTGCTTTTAAATTTTGGAGAAAATGAATCTGAATATTGCTTAAAATTACTTCAGGAATTAAGAACAAATAAAATCAATTCTGAATTATATCCATCTAATGATAAGATTAAGAAGCAAATGAATTATGCAAATAACAAAGGAGTTCAATTTGTTATTATGGTAGGGGAGGATGAAATAAAATCTGGAAAGTTAACAGTAAAAGATATGAAAAGTGGTCAGCAAAGTAAATGGAGTATTTCAGAAATAATAACTAAATTATCTTAAATGAAAGTTTTTAAAGTTGGCGAAAATAGATTGTCTGTTGACTTATTAAGTGAAATTATTTCAAATAAAATAAATCTTTCAATTTCCTCTGAAGCAAAAAAAAGAATTAAAAATTCAAATAATTATTTAAAAGATAAGATTAAATCATCAAGTGACCCTATCTATGGAATTAATACTGGATTTGGTTCATTATATGATAAAAAAATATCTAAGGATGATTTAGGAAATTTGCAGAACAACCTTGTAATGTCACATGCTTGTGGATTAGGTGATGAGGTTCCTTGTGAAATAGTTAAATTAATACTACTGTTAAAAATACAATCATTATCTTATGGTAACTCAGGAGTTAATCTAAAGACAATCGAAAGATTAGTTGATCTGTATAATAATGATATACTTCCTGTAATATATGAGCAAGGTAGTTTAGGAGCTTCAGGGGATTTGGCACCTCTTGCTCATATGTCATTAGCCTTGTTGGGATTAGGTGATGTAGACGTTCTTGATACTTCCAAAATTGATAATTACAAGAGAATAAGTTCATCTAAAATCTTAAAAAAAATGGGATGGTCTCCATTAAAGCTTGGTCCGAAAGAGGGTTTAGCATTATTAAATGGAACTCAGTTCATGAGTGCTTTTGGAGTATGGACTTTAGTTAAGGCAAAAAAGCTTTCATATTTAGCAGATTTAATTGCTGCAGTTTCATTGGATGCATTCGATTGTAGAATAGATCCATTTGATAATTTAATACATAAATTAAGACCACATAAAGGGCAAATTAAAACAGCTAATAATGTAAGAGAAATTTTAAAAGGAAGTAATATTCTTAAAAGAAAAAATAAGCATGTCCAGGATCCATATTCCTTTAGATGTATTCCTCAAGTTCATGGTGCTTCAAAAGATGTTATATCTCATGTTGAATCCGTTTTTAATACTGAAATAAATTCAGTAACTGATAATCCAAATATTTTTGAAAATAAGGATAGGATAATTTCAGGTGGAAATTTTCATGGCCAAATACTTGCTATGTCCATGGACTATTTGGCAATTGCATTGTCAGAACTTGGATCAATTTCAGAAAGAAGAACCTATAAATTGATTTCAGGTGAAAGAGGACTTCCTCCTTTTCTAGTTGCAAGCCCTGGTTTAAATTCTGGAATGATGATAACTCAATATACTGCAGCAAGTATTGTTAGTCAAAATAAGCAGCTTTGTACACCGTCATCTGTGGATAGTATTGTTTCATCAAATGGACAAGAGGATCATGTAAGTATGGGAGCAAACTCAGCTACTAAACTTTTTAGAGTAGTTAATAATCTTGAAAAAATTCTTGCTATTGAATTATTAAATGCATCACAAGCAATTTCTTTTAGAGAAGAAAAATCATCAGATTTTATTCAAAGCTTTATCGAATCCTACAGGGGAGATGTTAGCATAATTGAAAAGGACAGAGTATTAAATAGTGATATTGAAAAAACTATTTCTTTTATAAACAATATTAGTGTTTCTCAGGAGCTAATTTAATCTAAACCCTTAAAAACATATTCTATAATATTTGAACCCATTTTTAGTGCCTTGACACGTGTTTCATAGCTGTCATTATGTACTTCTGGGTCTTCCCATCCATCGCTTAAATCTGATTCGTAGGTATAAAGACATAAAAGTCTTCCATTGTCAAAAATACCTAATGCTTGAGCAGGTTTTGCATCATGAATATGAATTTTAGGTAAGCCATTAGGAAAAGAAAAACTTTGATTAAAAATAGGGTGACCTGAATTAATTATTACAAGATCCTTTTCAGGAAAAACTTTTTTAATTTCTCTTCTGAAAAATTCATCCATACCATAATTATCATCAACATGTAGGAATCCTCCAGCCAAGAGGTATTTTCTTAAGTTATCGGCTTCTTCAAAATTAAAAATTATATTACCATGACCAGTCATATGTAGCAGAGGGTAGTTATATATATCAATACTTCCAACATCAACTATTTCAGGAATTTTTTTAATATTAGTTCCAATATTTTGATTAGAAAAATCAATCAAATTTGGTAAAGCAGTTGGATTAGCGTACCAATCACCTCCACCATTATATTTTAATACTGCCAAAGAATAGGTATTTTGAGAAAAAGCAAAAACAGGTGTAAAAAGAAATATTATGATTCGAATTAACATAATTAAAAGTGCAAATTTACTGAATGAGATGCTACAATACCAGCTGTTTCTGTTCTTAATCTACTATTTCCTAAAGTTATTGGAAGGTATTTTCTTGTAATTGCTAAATCAATTTCATTTTGAGAGAAATCTCCTTCAGGACCAATTAAAATAACACATCTTTCTTTTGTTTTTTTATCAAGCTTGATTTTTTTTCCTTCTTTGCAATGTGCAATAAATTTATCTCCTAATTTTTCATCTTTAATGAAGTTATTAAAACTTATTGGATTATTAAGTTTAGGTAGATGGTATTTTATTGATTGTTTAATTGCTGTAACTAAAATCTTTTCACATCTATTAAAATTAATTGTTTTTCTTTCAGATCTTTCACAAATTATTGGAGTAATTTCATCAATTCCAATTTCAGTAGCTTTTTCAAGAAACCACTCAAATCTGCTAATGTTTTTTGTTGGTGCTAAAGCAATGTGTAAATAATATTTGTGTGTTTTTTCTTTTTTTTCTCTATTGGTTATTTCAACTGTAGATGATTTTTTGTCCTGATATATAATTTTTCCAGTGTACAAATAGCCTTTTCCGTCAATTATGAAAAGTTCGTCATTAATTTTTTTTCTAAGAACTTTAGTAAGATGTTTATTTTCTTCTAAAGTAAATATTACTTGGTTTTCTACGGTATTAGAAAAGAATAGCTGCATACTTAAAAAATTAATGAATCTTACTTACAACTTATTTTATTTTGGGAGCAGCATTTAATATTTCGTTACTAGCATGATCTGAAAATTGAATAAAATTGTCATTAAATGCTTTCGCTAAAATATTTGCTTTTTTGTCATAGGCTAATTTATTTTCCCATGTATTTTTTGGACTTAAAATTTCAGAAGGAACATTAGGACATGATTTTGGCATATGTAAACCAAAAATCTTATGTGTATTATATTCAATATTATTTAGTTTGTTTTCTAATGCTGCTGTAATCATTGCTCTAGTATATTTTAAGGAGATTCTTTTTCCAACTCCATATTCTCCACCAGACCAACCGGTATTTATAAGCCATACATTTACTCCAGATTCTTTCATTTTTTTACCAAGCATTTCAGCATATTTAGTTGGGTGTAAAGGCATAAATGGTGCGCCAAAACATGCTGAGAATGTTGTTTGAGGTTCATTTACTCCTGCTTCTGTACCTGCAACTTTAGCAGTATAACCTGAGATAAAATGATACATTGCTTGACCTTTAGTCAATTTAGATATCGGAGGAAGAACACCAAAGGCATCTGCAGTTAAGAAAAAGATGTTTTTTGGATTTGTTCCTGATGAAGGAATGGCAATATTATTTATGAAATCAATTGGGTACGAAACTCTAGTATTTTGAGTTATTGATGTATTTGAATAATCTACATCATTGGTACCCTCATGAAATTCAATGTTTTCTAAAAGTGCTCCTTTTTTAACTGCTGCATATATATCAGGCTCATTTTCTGATGATAAATCTATACATTTAGCATAACAACCTCCTTCAAAATTAAAGACTGAATCTTTATCCCAACCATGTTCATCATCACCAATCAATTTTCTATTTGGGTCAGCTGATAAAGTTGTCTTTCCAGTTCCAGATAATCCAAAAAATATTGCAGTATCACCTTGTTCTCCAGTGTTGGCACTACAATGCATAGATAATACTCCTTTGTCATGAGGTAAAATATAATTTAAAGCTGAAAAAATACCTTTTTTAATTTCACCTGTATATCCAGTTCCTCCAATCAATATTATTTTTTTGGTGAAGCTAAGGATTGCAAAGTTTTCCTGTCTAGTTCCATCTTCTGTTGGATCTGCATTAAAACCAGGTGCATTTAAGATTAACCAATCATGAGAAAAACTATTTAAATCATCTTTAGATGGTCTTAAAAACATATTGTATGCAAACAAATTACTCCAAGAATATTCATTAATTACTCTAATATTTAATCTGTGTTTTTCGTTTGCACAGGCGTATGCATCTCTAGCATATAATTCTTTGTTACTTAAATAAGTAAGCATTTTTTTGTGAAGTTGATTAAATTTTTCTTCACTAAACGGAATATTTATATCTCCCCACCAAACCGAATTTTCAGTTATTGAATCTTTAACAATAAATCTGTCAAGTGGAGATCTACCGGTAAATTTACCTGTGTTTATAGTGATTGCTCCTTGTGATGTTAGTTTAGCTTGACCATTATCTATTGCATGTTGCTGTAGGTCATCTGGCGATAAATTCCAGTGAACTTTTGCGTTTGAGATTCCTATATCAGAGAGGTTTTTCTTTGCTGCTCTTATATCAGTGGAAGACATTTGTTTGTGTTTTATTGTGTTTTAAGAGCATACAAAGTTATATTTTAATATTAATTATAACATATGTTTATAAATCTTTTTGAGATATTTAATAAAACAATAAATTAGCCAAAAATTCAAATGAAAGAGATACTAGTTATAGGTGCCGGCAGGTCAGCAGTTACTTTAATCGATTATTTATTAAAAGAAAGTTTAAATCAAAATTGGACAGTTACAATAGCAGATTATAATTTAAATTTAGCAAAGGCAGTATCTTCAAATCATCAAAATTCTCGTCCGATTTTTTTTGATATTAATAATAAAAAACAGAGAGAGAGTGAAATCACTCAATCTGATATAGTTGTTTCCATGTTACCATCACATATGCACCATTTAGTTGCAAAGGACTGCCTAAAATTTAAAAAAAATTTAGTTACAGCTTCTTATGTTTCAAGTGACATAAATGCTTACGATAAATTAGCAAAAGAAAATAATATCATTTTTCTAAATGAAATTGGTTTAGACCCTGGTATTGATCACATGTCTGCAATGAAAGTTATAGATGAATTAAAATCAAAAGGAGCAGAAATCTTATCATTTAAATCATATTGTGGTGGTTTAATTCATCCTGAATCAGATAATAATCCTTGGAACTATAAATTTACATGGAATCCTCGAAACGTAATTTTGGCTGGCCAAGGAACTTCAAAGTTTTTATATCAAAAAAATGTTAAGGAGATTAATTATGATTCGCTCTTTGAAAAAATTGAAACAATAAATGTATTGGACCAAGGCTCATTTGAAGCATATGCTAATAGGGACTCACTATCATATATTTCTTCTTATGGTTTAGAAAATATTGATACTATGTACAGAGGAACACTAAGAAAAGTAGGGTTTTGTAAATCTTGGAATACTTTTGTTAAACTTGGATTAACAAGAGACGATTACACAATTCCAAATTCTTTAAATCTAACTTATCGAGAATATCTTTCTATGTTTTTGCCCAAAATCAATTCTCTTTCAATAGAAGATAGGTTTTGTAAATTTTTGTCTTTAGAAAAAGACTCTGTTGAGTATAATAAGTTTAATTGGTTAGGGCTGTTTTCTGATAAAGAATGTAAAATTAATAATGCAACTCCTGCACAAATATTACAAGAAATAACGGAACAGAAACTGTCTTTAGATAATGAAGATAAAGACATGGTAGTAATGCAACATCAATTTGAGTACCTCATCAATAATAAAAAACAAAAACTTAATTCGTCTCTTGTTGTATTCGGAGACGATCAAAGAAATACAGCAATGGCTAAAACAGTAGGACTTCCTGTTGCAATTGCAGTAAAGTTAATTTTAAATAATACAATTAAATTAAAGGGTGTTCAAATACCAATTTCTAAACAAATCTACGATCCTGTACTAGAAGAGTTAGAAAAGAATGAAATAAATTTTATTGATGAATTAGTTTAAATCGATGATTTCTTTTGGAATTTCAACAATTAAACATTTTTTGATTTTATCTATTGATTTGATAAAGTGATCATTCATTGGAAAGCAAAAATCATTTTTGTTTCCCTTAACATATATTAATTTTTGACTTGTTTGAGAATCAATTTTTTCAATTACTCCAATTTTACCTAGTAAATTGTCTTTGATTTCATATCCAATTATATTCTCTTCATCCTTTGTTTTTTCAAAATTGATTGGTTTAAAATCATTTGAAAAATAGATTTCATGATTTAAAATTTTTTTTGCTTTTATTTCAGAATCAATCCCTTCTAGTTTAATTAAGAAATTTTTTGTTTTGTGAACGCTTATTCTTTCAATAAAAAAAGGAACTAGTATTTTATCTATATCAATGAATAAATGATTGATTTTTTTAAAATCAAATGAGTAATCATTCTCATTGTAAAGAATGATATTCCCCTTGTATCCATGCAATTTAAAAATTGACCCTATATGGAGACAATTTTCTTTAAGCATTAGTATTAAATTTTAAAATTATTTTTTTTCCGAATCTTCCTCTTCAGCTGGAGCTTCCTCTGCTACTGGAGTTTCCTCTGGTGCTGGAACT
>Ga0208763_1000261_pt1 | contig 11425 bp, 7 predicted proteins | sample ETNtaG_20_FD_185756 | JGI IMG/M metagenome (GOLD analysis project Ga0208763, IMG submission 185756) | Marine microbial and viral communities from oxygen minimum zone, Eastern Pacific Ocean - ETNP201306PF45B (SPAdes) (version 2) | ecosystem: Environmental > Aquatic > Marine > Oceanic ... | reverse complement strand
TGTACATCCTTCAATATATACTCCGGCATTAATAACATTGTTTGGAAAATTATAGCTCCATATCCAATCAGGAAACATTGCAAGCCATTCAGGTTTAGGTGCTAGATTAACAATTCCCCAATCACCATCACCAGACATTTGACAACCTATTCTTCCTATTGCATAAGAAATCATTAGGGCAGGAGCAGCACTATCCATTAAGTGAATAATATTAATTTTATATTTTCTACAGTAAATAATTACTGAGATAGCTCCACAAATCAATCCTCCATAAAATGTAAGTCCACTAAAGGATAATAATTGCCCCATTGGATCAGCCAGAAAGTCATCTATGTTTTCAAGATTATGGAAAATTTTGGCACCTATTATTCCAGAAATAGCTGCTATTAAAGTAATATTTCCAACTAATTCATAAGGATGAATAATCTTCTCTATTTTTTTTGGTTTAGCAAGTAACTGTTTTTTATTTTCTTTATTTTTTTGATAATAAGATAAATAAGCAAAAATTAATCCACCAAATAAATTTCCTCTTGTAGAAAGTATAAATGATTGAGGGTCTCTTACTAAATCATCATAAAACAATACACCTTCTAATATTTTATATCCAAGTATAAAACCCGATAATAAACTTATTATTATTTCTGTATACGATAACTTATTGCCAACAATTTGATTGATTTTCGTAGATGATATTAAGCCTATTTTTTCTTTTCTTTCTAGTTCTAATTTAATTACATAGGCTGCTGCCATAAATGCAATTGCAACCCAAAATCCAAAAGTTTGAATTGGAAGGGGTATATATATACCGAAAAGGTCTTCAATAAGATGACTTATAGTTGGGTACATAATTCTTTAATTTTTGCGTTCATGATTAGCGTATCGTCCATTGTATTTAAAAGGACTTTAGAATTTGTTTTTACAAAGCTTTTGTCAAATGGAACCTTAACTTTGATATAGTTTTTTGTAAATCCGTGCATAAACCCATCCTTATTATCTTGTTCAAATAATACTGATTGTTCTGTTTCTTGGTAATTTAGGTAGAATTTACGCTGTAGTTTATTAGACAATATTCTTAGCATTTTACTTCTTTCTGATATTTTATTTTTAGGGACTTTATTATCCATTAATATTGCTTTTGTATTTTCTCTTTCAGAATAAGAAAAGACATGTAAATAAGAAATATCTAAATCTTTTATGAAGTTTAATGTTTTGTTAAACTCATTGTCATCTTCACCAGGAAAACCTACAATCACATCTGCTCCTAAACATACATTAGGAATTTCTTGTTTAATTTTTTTAATTTTTTCAAAATATAATCCAGTATTATATCTTCTTTTCATTAATCTTAAAATATTGTCTGATCCAGATTGAAGTGGAATATGAAAATGGGGCATGAATTTATTAGATCTTTTAACAAAATCAATAATTTCATCAGTGATTAAATTTGGTTCAATTGATGAAATTCTATAACGTTCAATTCCTTGAACTTTTTCTAATTCTCTGATCAAATCTATGAAACGATGGTTGTTTTCTTTAAAATCACCAATATTAACTCCAGTTAAAACAATTTCCTTTATTCCATTTTTTGCTATTTCTTTAGCATTTCTTACAATATTTTGAATATTATCTGATCTGCTTTTTCCTCTAGCAAGAGGTATAGTACAGTATGTACATGGATAATCACATCCATCTTGAACTTTTAGAAACGACCTAGTTCTGTCTTGAAGAGAGAAGGATGAAAAGTAATTTAAGTTATTTATTGAGCAACCATGAATTTCTGTAGTTTTATTACTGAAATTTTTAAGTAATTTTGGAATGTTAAATTTTTCATTTGCTCCAACTACCATATCAACCCCTTCAATATTACTAATTGACTCAGGTTTTAATTGAGCATAACATCCAGTGATTATAACATTTGATTGAGGAGATATTTTCTTTGCTTTTCTAATAATCCTTCTACACTCTTTATTTGCATTTTCAGTTACTGAGCAAGTATTTATTACAAAAAGATCAGCACCATTATTAAATTCAGATTTTGAAAATCCTAGATCAGTTAATTGTCTTGAAATTGTTGAAGTTTCTGAAAAGTTCAACTTACATCCAAGAGTATAAAATGCTACTTTTTTTCCCACAAACATTTTGCAAAAATAAAAAATAGATCATTAATTAATAGAATGTTGTAGTTTTGTTATATGAGATATTTTTTACTTCTATTATCCATTTTTTTATTCTCTTGTTCTCAAAATAATGATATTAGTCATTTAAAAATATTTAAATACAATGAAATTTCTGGCATCAACTCTCTTGACCCTGCTTTTTCTAAAGATTTAGCATCTGTTTGGGCTACTTCTCAGCTTTTCAATGGACTAGTTCAGTTGGATAGTAATTTATTAATTAAGCCTTCAATTGCTAAGTCATGGAAAGTATCTAATGATAAATTAACCTATGTGTTTTATCTAAGAGATGATATTTATTTTCACAATACTGATAAGCTAAGTCTTGAGAGAGGAAGAAAGGTAAGTGCATTTGATTTTGAATACTCTTTTTCAAGACTGATTGATACCAAAGTAGCTTCTCCAGGAAGATGGGTGATGTCAAATGTTAAATCATTCAAAGCTCAGAATGACTCTATCTTTTTAATAGAACTTCACTCTCCTTTTCCGGGTTTTTTAGGTCTTTTATCGATGCAGTATTGTTCAGTTGTTCCAAAGGAGATTGTTGAATCAACAGATTTTCATTCCAATCCTATTGGTACAGGTCCATTTAAGTTTCAAATGTGGCAAAAAGGGGAGAAGTTAATATTTAGAAAAAATCAAAATTATTTTGAAATTGAAAATAATCAACGCCTTCCACATTTAGATGGTGTTTCTATCACTTTTTTAAGAGACAAACAAGCAGCATTTCTACAATTTATTTTAGGAAATCTTGATTTTTTGTCAGGTATAGATGCTTCATATAAAGATGAAATATTAACCAAAGAAGGTAAGTTAAATACTAAGTACACTAATGATATTAATCTTCATACTCAAGATTATTTAAATACAGAATACTTAGGATTTTACTCAAAAGATACTTTATCACCTATACAGTACCTAAAGATCAGACAAGCAATTAACTATGGATTTGATAGAAAAAAAATGTTGAAGTTTTTAAGAAATAACATTGGTACTCCAGCAATTAATGGTTTTGTTCCTAGAGGAATGCCTTCTTTTAATAAAAATCTAATAGGGTATGATTATGATAAAGAGAAATCATTAAAACTAATTAATGAAGTTAAACAATTAAATAATGGTTCTCTAGAACCTATTGTATTATCAACCAATTCATCTTATTTAGATTTATGTGAATACATACAAAACGAATTGTCTAAAAATGGACTAGAATTAGAAATTAATGTTAATCCACCATCCACCCATAGACAAATGGTAGCAACCTCAAAACTTTCTTTTTTTAGAGCTAGCTGGATTGCAGATTATCCTGATGCAGAAAATTATTTGTCTCTTTTTTATAGTAAGAATCACTCTCCAAATGGTCCTAATTATACTCATTTCAAGAATGATAAATTTGATAACCTCTATGAGATAAGTCTTTCTGAAAGTAATGATTCTATAAGGTTTAATTATTATAATGAAATGGATAAAATTATTATTGAGAATGCTCCAATTGTACCACTTTATTATGATAATATTTTAAGATTTACTCAAAAAAATATCTCAGGCTTGTCAAATAATGCCAATAATATGTTATATCTTAAGAGAGTAAAAAAATATTTGTCAAATGATTAAGGTATATTATTGTCATTAAATTACATTATTTAAATTTGCCTGATATAATTACATTATGAAGATTTCTAACAACTGGCTTCAAGATTATTTAAAAACAGATTTATCAATAGATGAAACTTCTGATTTATTGACCGACATTGGATTGGAAGTCGAAGGTGTAGAGAATCATGAATCTATTAAAGGAGGTCTTATTGGTATTGTAATTGGTAAGATTCTCACTGTAGAAAAACATCCTGATGCTGATAGATTGAATTTAACAACTGTTGATATTGGAGAAGGTGATCCATTACAAATCGTATGTGGAGCTCCTAATGTAGCTGTTAACCTTAAAGTGCCAGTAGCAACTGTTGGTACTTGGATACATATTGGGGATGATTCTTTTAAAATTAAAAGAAGTAAAATTAGGGGTCAAGTTTCAGATGGTATGATTTGTGGTCCTGATGAAATTGGTCTCGGTGCTAAAACTGATGGCATCATGGAGCTTCCTGATGATGCTCCTATTGGCCAAGCTGGGTCAAAATATTTTGATATTAAAACAGATACTATTTTTGAAATTGGCTTAACTCCAAATAGAACTGATGCAATGTCACATATAGGGGTTGCTCGTGATTTAAAGGCAGCACTAAACTCAAAAGATCATAATTTAAAAATGTGTTTACCTTCGGTAAAAGATTTTTCAATTGATAGCAATAGTTTAGAAATAAAAGTAGATGTACAAACGCCAGAATTATGTCCTAGGTATTCTGGATTAACTATTTCAAATATAACTGTTAAGGATTCGCCAGAATGGTTAAAAAATAGATTGTTATCTATTGGGATTAACCCAATAAATAATATTGTTGATATTACTAATTATGTTTTACACGAAACTGGTCAGCCACTTCATGCATTTGATGCTAACAAAATTGATGGAAATACAATTATTGTTAAGACAGCAAAATCAAAGTCAAAATTTATAACTCTTGATGAGAGTGAAAGAGATTTATCAGTTGAAGATCTAATGATTTGCAATGAAAATGAGCCAATGTGTATAGCTGGTGTTTTTGGTGGGTTAAAATCTGGGGTTAATGAAAATACAACAACTATATTTTTAGAGTCTGCTTATTTCAATCCAATATCTATTAGAAAAACAGCTAAACGTCATATTTTAAGTACAGACGCATCATTTAGATATGAAAGAGGGTGTGATCCAAACATTACAGTTTATGCACTAAAAAGAGCGGCAATTCTTATTAAAGAAATATGTAATGGAGAAATAACCTCTGATATTATTGATTTTTATCCAAAACCTATTGAAAATGTTAATGTCAACTTTTCATTTGATTCTTTAAACAAAATTGCTGGCGAGAAGATTAATAAGGATTTAGTAAAAAAGATTTTAAAAAATCTAGAAATAAATATTGTTGAAGATAGTGGGGACTCATTAATTCTTTCAATTCCTACATATAGAGTTGATGTTACTCGAGAGATTGATGTTATTGAAGAAGTGTTACGTATTTATGGTTTTAATACAATTGCTTTACCTGATAAACTATCTACTTCAATTACTATTTCTAATTCAATAGACTCATACAAATTAAAAAAAGTTTTATCTAACTTATTAGCAAGTAATGGTTTTAATGAAATCATGAATAATTCATTAACTAAATCCTCGTATAATAAATTTATTGAAGAATTTAAAGACGAAAACAACGTTAATATTTTGAATCCTCTTAGTTCTGATCTAAACATTATGAGAAGAACATTATTGTTTTCAGCACTTGAATCAGTTGAGTATAATAACAATAGAAAAAATTCCAACCTTAAGTTTTTTGAATTTGGAAAGTCTTATCAGATTTTTGATAAATATGAAGAAAATCAACATCTCTATTTAACTATAACTGGTAATAAATATGAAGAAAACTGGAATGTAAAAAATGAAAAAGTTGATTTCTTTTTTATTAAAGAGATGGTTCATACAATCTTAAGTCGTCTTGGATTAACTAAATATAAAGTTAAAGAGGTAAATACAAATGGATTGTCTAGCGGATTGATGTATAGTGTTAAGAAAAAGCCTCTTGTTTATTTTGGAAATGTTGATTCTAATATTTTAAAAAGTTATAAAATTCGTAATTCTGTATTTATTGCAGATTTTAACTGGGACTTAATACTTGATCTTGTTGGAAATAATAAAATTGTATATAAACCTGTAAATAAGTTTCCAATAATAAGAAGAGATTTATCATTATTAATAAATCAGGATGTGTCATTTAGTCAATTAGAAAAAATTGCTAGAAGTGTAAATAATTCTTTATTACAAGAGGTAAATTTATTTGATGTTTACATTGGAGATAAATTACCAGATAATAAAAAATCTTATGCAATTTCATTTGTTTTTGAAGATAATTCTAAAACATTAACAGACTATCAGATTGATGAAATAATGAAGAAATTAATTGCTGAATTTGAAAGTTCAGTTGGAGCAGAAATAAGGTAGCTTATATTTCTATATCATCTAATAAATTATCGTCTGTAATATTAGGTAAGAAAACATCTAGTTTTTTATTCAATTTCATTGCTTCCTTAATAGCAAAATTAGCTTCTTTGTTTCTTGCCCAATTTCTTCTTGCAATTCCATTATTCACATCCCAAAATAACATATTTCTAATTTTTTCATCTGCTTCAGCACTTCCATCAATCATCATACCAAAACCACCATTTATTACTTCTCCCCAGCCAACACCACCTCCGTTATGAATTGAAACCCATGTTGCACCTCTAAAGGAATCACCTATTACATTATGAATTGCCATATCAGCAGTATATTGTGACCCATCATAAATGTTAGATGTTTCTCTATATGGAGAATCAGTTCCTGAGACATCGTGATGATCTCTACCTAATATTATTGGTTGGCTAATTACTTTATCTCTAATAGCTTGGTTAAAAGCAAGAGCAATTTCAATTCTACCCAATGAATCAGCATACAATATTCTAGCTTGAGATCCAACAACTAGATTGTTAGATTTCGCATCCTTAATCCAATTAATATTATCCTGCATTTGTAGCTGAATTTCTTTAGAAGAATTTTTATGAATTTTTGACAATACATCAAAAGCAATTTGATCAGAAATATCTAAATCTTTACTATCATTAGATGAACAAACCCATCTAAATGGTCCGAAGCCGTAGTCAAAACACATTGGACCCATAATATCTTGAACATATGATTGAAACTTAAAATTTCCTTTTTCATCTAATACATCAGCACCTGCTCTTTTTGATTCAAGTAAAAAAGCGTTTCCATAATCAAAAAAGTACATTCCCTTCTCTGTTAATGTATTTATAGCGATTACATGACTTCTAAGCGTTTCTTGTACTTTTTCTTTAAATACTACTGGGTTTTCAACCATTAGGCTATTAGCATCCTCTAAAGACATGCCTTGAGGATAGTATCCTCCTGCCCAAGGGTTATGTAATGAAGTTTGATCTGAACCAATGTCAACTTTTAAATTTCTTTCAATTATTTTTTCCCATAAATCTACAATATGACCATTATAGGCAATTGAAATTGCTTCTTTATTTTCTTTTGCTAAAATTGCTCTATCAATTAATAAATCTAAATCATCAAAAACTAAGTCAACCCATCCTTGTTCATGTCTTTTTTGTGTAGCTTTTTTATTTATTTCAGCAACAATGCATATTCCTTTAGAAATAACAGCTGCTTTTGGTTGAGCTCCTGACATTCCACCTAAGCCGGATGTTACAAATATTTTTCCTTCTAGGTTAGTAGCATTTTTATCAATTTTTCTTGCAGCATTTAAAATAGTAATTGTTGTTCCATGAACAATCCCTTGTGGACCAATGTACATAAAAGATCCGGCTGTCATCTGTCCATATTGAGTAACTCCAAGTGCGTTAAATTTTTCCCAGTCATCTGGTTTTGAATAGTTAGGAATCATCATTCCATTTGTTACAACTACTCTAGGTGCGTTCTTGCTTGATGGGAATAACCCCATTGGGTGGCCTGAATACAGAACAAGAGTTTGTTCATCGGTCATTTTTGCTAAAAACTGCATACACAATAAATATTGTGCCCAATTTTGAAAAACAGAACCATTTCCTCCATAGGTAATTAATTCATAAGGATGTTGAGCAATAGCATTATCAAGATTATTTGATAACATGAGTTGTATAGCAGCTGCTTGCTTGGATTTGTATGGAAAGTCATCTATGTGTCTAGCCTTTATTTCATATTTGGGTTTAAAACGATACATATATATCCTCCCATACTTATTTAGTTCATCTAGAAAATCAGTAATTAATTGCTCATGCATTGTTTTTGGAAAATATCTTAGAGCATTTTTAAGAGCCAATTTTTTTTCTTCTGAATTTAAAATTTTCTTTCTAAGTGGAGCTCTATTTATACTATTGTCAAAATTTATTAATTCAGGAATTTCATTTGGAATACCTTCTAAAATTGAATTTTTAAAATCAGAGTTTTTTTGCATGTGTTTTAGTATGAAATTGACATTGCAAATTTACGATATTTGCTTTTATGAAAATTATTACCCAACAAATATTTGATACTTGCTTTGATGAAAAAAAAGTTAAAGTATATATGAGAAGATTAGACCTTATATCAAATCCAGTTTCTGGTAATAAATATTTTAAATTAAAAAAGAATATTGAATATGCTCTTAAATCTAAATTTAAATCTATTATTACCTTTGGCGGAGCTTATTCAAATCATATTCATGCAACTTCTATAATTGCAAAGCAAAACAATTTAAAATGTCTTGCTTTTATTAGGGGAGAAGAGCGACTTCCACTAAATCCTACATTAGATGATGCTGTGAAAAACGGAATGGAAATTATATATCTTTCAAGAGAGGAGTATAGAAAAATTAATGATAAAGATTATTTAAATCATTTAAATACAAAATATGAAAATTCCTATATAATTCCAGAAGGAGGTACAAATCTATTAGCTATTCAAGGTACTGAGTCAATAATAAACCCTGATGATAAGTACGAATATATTTGTTGTCCAATTGGTACAGGAGGTACAATTTCTGGAATCATTAATTCATCCAATCATAATCAAAAAATTATTGGTTTTTCAGCTATTAAGGGAGTAAAAAAATTAAAAGATGATATAATTTTAAATGTAAATAAAAATAATTGGGTTATAAATGAAGATTATTGTCAGGGTGGATATGCTAAGATTTCTAAAGAATTAATAAATTTTATAAATGATTTTTATAAAACTAAAAATATTCCTTTAGATTGTATTTATACTGGAAAAATGATGATGGGAGTTTTAGATCTTATTAAAAAGAATAAATTTTCTAAAGGAAGTAATATTTTAATTATACATACTGGAGGAATTCAAGGAAATAGAGGTATTAATAAGAGATATGATTTAAATCTCCCTCATAATTTCTAAGGAGTTTTTAATTTTCCACCCACCAGCAGTAAAATCTGGTATTTTTATAGATTCACTATTAGTATTTGCAGATAGTTCAGATAATGGTGTTATTGCACTCCACATAACACTATCATAAATATTTATATCAAGAGGTAGTCCTAAGTTTAAACATCTAATTAGTCTATACATCATAATAAAATCCATCCCCCCATGACCTTGTTTAAAATCTTGGCTAATTTTCTTAAGTTTTTTTATAATCGGATGCTTATACTCTTCTCTGTAAAAATTATATTTTTCATCATTTAGCCATTGATGCCCCCAATATTCGGGATTTTCGCTATCAATATAAAGACGACTTGGATAACCATCATGAACTGCTTTTGTTCCAACAACCTTATTTATTCTTGAGTAAGGTCTTCCTGAATGTACATCAAACTGTAATAATATTGATTTTTCATTCATTGTTTTAATTAAGGTATTGTTAAAATCACCACATTTAAATGTTTTGATTGGATGATTTTTTTTTGCTGCAGCAATACTTAAATTTTTTTCTCTTGTACTCATTGAAGTTAAATGTGAAAAAGTATCTCCTCTACCAATATTTAGATAAAAAGATATTGGACCTAATCCATGAGTAGTATAAAAATTACCATTTCTTTCTGCATGTTGATGTAATCTCCATTGTCCTTGGTAGTAGTCATCGTCTAATAATAATGCTCTTAAGTCATGTAGATAAGCTCCTTCAGTATGTGTTATATCTCCAAAAACACCTTCATTAATCATATTTAATATCCAGAGTTCTTCACTATTATAATTGCAATTTTCAAGCATTATGCAATGTTTTTTTGTTTTTTCTGAAGTTTGTGTCAGTTTCCAACAATCTTCAAGCTTATAGGCAATAGGTACTTCACACGCTACATGTTTATTATTTTCCATACAAAATAAAGACATAGGCGTATGCAGTCTCCAGGGAGTTGCAATTACAACTAAATCAATATCATCTCTTTTAGCAAGATTTTTCCAATCTTCTTGTGAGGAGTTGTATACTGATACTTTATTTTTTTGCCATTTTTTTAGAATTAAAGTTGCTTTATCAGTTTTCTTTTTTTCAATATCACTTAATGCAACTATTTCAGCGTGTTCTTTTTCAACTAAATATTGGCACATTTGAAGTAAGACATTACCTCTGTTTCCTAGTCCAATAATACCTATCCTTACTTTTTTTATTTTTTCTGCAGAAAAATTAAACATATTTCCACTTACTTTTAATCTAGTATTATTTACTAAATCTTGTAAATTTTCCTTGTCATTACACGCTGCAAGAGAAAGTCCAAATAATGCACTAATACCTAGCGTTGATTGAATAAATTCTATTCTATTCATTTTGAGTTTTAAAGCTATTATTGTTCAAATATAATATGTAATTGGTTTTAAATCAATTGCTAATAAGAGTATTTTTAGAATATGAAATTTACATATATTCTTCTTTGTTTTTTTTACATAAGTATTTTAAATGCTCAGAATAAGTCTGAAATATATATTGAAAAGTATAAAGATATAGCTATTGCTGAGATGAATGAATATGGTATTCCCGCTAGTATTACTTTAGCTCAAGCTATATTAGAGAGTGGAAACGGAGAAAGTCGCCTTGCTAGAGAAGGTAATAATCATTTTGGTATAAAATGTCATAATGATTGGACTGGTGAAACCATAATTGAAGATGATGATGAAAAAGGTGAATGCTTTAGGAAATATAAAAATGCTAATGAATCTTTTAGAGATCACTCTTTATTTTTAACTCAAAGAGGGAGATATACTTTTTTGTTTGATTATGATGTGTCAAATTATAAAAAATGGGCTAGAGGTTTAAAAAAAGCTGGATATGCTACAAATCCCAAATATGCTTCTTTATTGATTGATCTAATCAAAAGATATGATTTGTCAAAATATGATATTGTAAATTATAATGAAAGAAAAATATTTATATCAAATATTTATGGAGCTCCATATTTATTTGGTTTAGGTCTAAACTATTATGATAAAAAGCAATTAATAGATTTAAATTTACAAAGTTCTCTTGTCTTTTTAAATAAGGCATCATTGAGCTATAATAGCAAAACTTATAACAAGCTTTTTCTTGGAATAACATCTGGCATTGTATTTTTTGATAAAGAAGATTTAAATGAGTCAAATAATTCATCTAGCGATACCATGTGAGCTTCAACATTAT
>Ga0208763_1000257_pt1 | contig 11512 bp, 6 predicted proteins | sample ETNtaG_20_FD_185756 | JGI IMG/M metagenome (GOLD analysis project Ga0208763, IMG submission 185756) | Marine microbial and viral communities from oxygen minimum zone, Eastern Pacific Ocean - ETNP201306PF45B (SPAdes) (version 2) | ecosystem: Environmental > Aquatic > Marine > Oceanic ... | reverse complement strand
TGTATTATGATATAAATGCCTATAATTCAATTTCTTCTGATATTAATTTTAGAGGAAGAAATACACCATCTGATAATTCCACAACAATAGATTACGATGGTGCTGACACCTCTTATAATTATAATTCAAGTCTTGAGTCAATAAATGTTAGAAATAATATCAGTTGGAATATTGACTATACAAAAACATTTGAAGAAAATGAGGAGAAAGAACTAAGCTTGTCCTATCAACTTGGCAACAGAATAAGGGATAATGTAACAGAAATCTATGAAAACGATAGTTCAATTTATCTAAAAAATATAAATAATGAAAACAACTTAGAACATACTTTTCAAGTTGATTATACTCATCCAATTAATGATCATTTAATCGAAATAGGAGGAAAAATGATAGTTAGAGATCAGAAAATGGATTATGAAACAAAATCTGATAGTTTAGATTTTGTTTTTGACAATGAAGTTTTTAATTATGTTCAGACAGTAAGTGCAGGATATATTTCAACTAATGTTAGCTTACCAAATGACTATAGTTTAAAAGCAGGTACTAGATTTGAGAACACAAATATTGAAGGTAAATGGAAAAATGGATCTGAAATTCCGTTTAATGAAACTTATAATAATATTCTACCAAATTTAACTTTTTCAAAAAAATTAGACATGGGTAAAAGTTTAAAACTAAGTTTTAATTCACGTATATCTCGCCCAAGCAGTAACTATATTAATACTAACACGAATATTACAAATAATAAAAATATTACTATAGGTAACCCTGAGCTAACGCCATCTACAACACAACAACTTGAGTTTGGTTATAATAGTTTTGGAAGAAAATATCAAGGAAGCTACTATGTTTACTTTAAGGAGAGTAATGATTTAATTGAATCATTCATAAGAATACAGAACGATACTTCAATAACAACCTATGAAAATATTGGAAGTAGCACTAGATACGGATTTAATTACTATGGATCCTTAAGATTTGATAAATTAACCTTAAGAGGGGGCTTTAATCTATATTCTTATGAAGCAGAAGATTCGAGATTTTCAACTGAAAATAGATCTGCAATCCTTTATAATTACAACTTTGGAATAACTTTAAAGCTTAAGAATAATTGGAAAGCAGAAGGTTTTGGATTTGCAAGATCGCCATCACAAACACTACAAGGTACATCAACCAGTTTCTCAATGATGAGTTTTGGTATTAAGAAAGAGTTTAAGAATAAAAGAGGCTCACTAGGTATTAGAATCGTAGAACCATTTGCAAAAAATGGTGAAAAGGTATGGACAACAGATCTAAGTGGTGATAATTTTAATCAAACCTCAGTAAGAACAAGTAAATTTACATCTATTGGAATAAGCTTTAAATATACTTTTGGTAAGCTAAACTTTAAATCAAACTCTAAAAGGTCCAAGATTAATAACGATGATGTTTCTGAAGAATCTAATCCAGAATACTAATAAAATTATTCAATAATAATTTTTTTAGTTTTTATAGTTTTACCATTATCAATAGAAATAAAGTAAACAGAAGATTCTAATTCTTTTAAATTATAAGATAGGTTTAATTCACCAATACAACTTCTACATGTATTTTCATAGACCTTCTCTCCTATTGTGTTAAATATTTTAATAACTAAATCTGTTTGGAAATCGAGATTATATTCAATATTAAAATTTCCATTTGATGGATTGGGTGTAATATTAAAATTATATAAATCAGAATTTGATCCTAATTTAATGGGAGGATTTGGTTGTGACCAAAAAATAGGTGGATTAGTCCAAGATGGGGAACGATATGCTGTTATATTAGAATCACAAAATAATCTTCCATGTCCTCTATATGATACTCCAGAAAGTAGTCCAAAAGCATTTATCGAAGATAAAGGGTAATAAATTCCAAATCCCCCTACATTTTGCCATAAAGAACCGCTTGTATCAACTCTATATTTTACTCTAGCAAATATGTAAGGATCAAAAAGATCCCAGTCAAATCGAACTTTTCCAGGCTGGAAATTAAATGTAGTTGCAGTTAACCCAATCATACTTGGGCATGTATCTGATGTTGTAAACTGAATAGGTGATGAATATCCAGAAGATCCACCTCCACAATAAAAAGCCTTCATCTTTATTTCATATGTAGTTCCAGGTGAAAGGTTAATAAGTTGTTTAGTAGTAGTATTTAAACCAAAATTACACAAACCACTTCCGGCTCCTGCAGATCTAGTAATCCAATTAGGAGTACCAACCTCTCTAAATCTTACAAAATACTTTAACACTCTACATTCAGATGAATTCATATTCTTCCAACCTATTTTTACTCTACTATCAATAATATCATATACATAAAGACTATCTGGCTTTGGAAATGAGCAAGTTGGATCTAAACTTATATCTAGATTTGATATCACACCATTATTCAAAAGAATTGTACTGGTATCATTAGCGTATCCAAATGCAGAACAAACAACTTGATAAGAACCAGAATCAAGAGCAGAAATTTGATAATATCCATTAAGATTAGATAATGAAGTAAAATTAGTATTCAGAATAGAAATATTAGCATTAGCAATTTGGTTACCATTTGATTGATCTGTTATATAACCTTCAAGATAGCAAGCTTGCTGAAATTCTCTGTTATATATAAATAATTTTCCACCACCACTAGAACCACTATTTATATCTGATGAAATAATATTTCCAGAAGGAAGGTATGGATAAGTTCCCCAACAACCATCAAAACCCCAGCCTGAACCCAAATATGAATCATAATATCCAACTTCAACCATATTATCCGGATAAGTTATATCATGTACTGTAGTACCATTTGTATAATAGGATGTAATTAAAAAATTACCATCTACGTGTGCATTATGTGGAATTGAATTAGAACCAGGATTAGATTGAATCCTATCAACTTCATAAATATTATATATGTCATCAATATTATAAGCAGTTATATAAGCATTTCCTTGTTCATCAGTAGTAAATATATGATTACCATCATCTGAGAGCCATACGTTATGTGTAAATGAGTTAGGAGTATTTACAGAGGTAATAGTATTGGGAGATGATTTATCAGACACATCAATACAAAAAGCACTTCCATAATATACACAAGCAGCCCATAATGTATCATTTCTTACCATTCCATCATGAATATAGTGTTCATTCCAATTACCTAAATATGTAGGGTTAATTGGGTCAGCATTTAAATCTAAAAATATCGCTCCATTTGGTGGTGCAGAAATTCCAGGAGGATTAGATGCACCAAAAATATATGCTATTCCATTTTCATCGATATATAAATTATGTGCAGCTTCAAAATAAATAGTATCATTTAAATTATCACTTATAAATTCTTTTACATGCCAGTAGGTATTACCACTCATATCATTTAGATCAATAATAAGTAAACCTGTATCTGATTCGGTAGTTATATATGCATAATTATTAAAGGTTTTAATATCTCTCCAAATAGAATAAATATCAGGAATTAAAAATTTTTCTATTGGATTAGTTGGGTCGGTTACATCTACAACTGAGACTCCATCTCTTAACCCCATAATTGCAAATTCATTTCCTGAGGAATCTACCCATCCCCAAATATCTATACCATTAGTATTAGGATACTCAACACTTCCTAATACACTCATATTTAAACTATCTTGAGATAATGATGTTAATGGAATGAATAAGACTAAAAAAAGAAAAATCCTCATATTGCAAAATTACTCGATTTTAGAGGAAAAAAAAAGAGCCTCATAAAGAGGCTCTAATTTATATATTAAAAGTATGATTAAAATTTATACTCTAAATTCAAATAAAGAGTATTTACCGCCTCACTTTCATCTTCTCCCTCAAGAGTAGCTTGTTTGAAAGAATGAATATTAAGAGCAACTTTAACTCCCTTTGTCATTTGCTTTTCAATACCAACAATAGTAAATTCACCTTCATTTTCAATATTCCATTGATTGTCATTACCATCATCTGAATCAGACATATCATATCTTCCAAATAATGAAACGTCATTTCCTATGTCAAAGCTTCCATAAACTGAAAAAGCAGAACTAGTATTATCAACAACATTGGCAGTGTTTTCTCTAAGGTTATATTCTCCACCAAGAGATAAATTAGAACCTGAATATGCCATTGCTAATGTATTTATGTATTGTGATTCATAATCATCACCGTACATTGTTCTTGGCACAACATCTCTAGCAACTCTGAAAGAAATATCATCAGTTTTAAAGATTATACCAGCACCTCCTCTCATATAAGCGTCAGCACCTTGTAAATTCTTATAACCATCTCCATTAAGAATCTGTGCATCTATAATTAAATTATCAGAAACAGTATATGTTAAGTTAGCACCAGCATCTGCAGAACTTGCCCATTTATTTTGGTCTTGGAATGATTTATAGATATATCTTTTTCCCCAAGCCTTTTCCATAAACTTAAAGTTTTTAGTTCCAATCATACCAAAAGATACATTTAACTTTTCAGAAGCATCCCAAGAAAGTGATGCAATTTTTAAGAAAGCCGTATAGTTACTTCCAGCGCTGTTCTTCCCAACATCGAATGTAACCTTAGCACTAAAACCATCAGCAAGTTTATATCCGTAACCTAAATAAGCTCTTTTAACTTCAAAAGCTTTAAAGCCAGTTTCAGCATCAGCATCTAAATCATAATTAAAATTACTGAAGACCTTAGCATGAGGAGATCCTTGAGCAAAAAGGTTAACAGAGGATAATATTAAAATTGTAGTAAATAGTAAATTTTTCATTTTTTATAATTTTTATACAAAAAAACTAAATTAATCTTAAAGTATATGTAAATAATTAGTTATTTAAAGTTTAAACTAGTGTTAAATCTATAAGCCTAGTCTTGAAAAGAACTTAACCACACCAGCAGCAAATTCTTCAGGAATAGTACTAAACATAGAGGCAACTGTTAATTGATCATTAACTCCAATAGCAATAGCAATAGAAATAACTAAACCTAAAAGAGCATATACCATATCCTTTAAACCTAATCTAAGACTTCTTAATATGGAATTGTCTCCAGTCTTCATTAGAGCCATTCCAAGCTCTCTACCAGCTAATAAACCAATAAATACCCAAGTTGTACTCATAGGAACTTTACTGTGAAGTTTAAAGTAAAATAAGATAACACAGTATATAAGATCAATTAAAGTAGCAAATCTAACATCAGTTACTACTGATTTTTCAGTAACAATTTTTTGGATTCTTCCACCTTTATAATAAAGTAATAAACCTAGTCCAATTACAACTACTCCAGTAAAGCCCATAAATTCTCCAGTGCTTAAGCTTCTAGGAAGATATACAGCAATATTTGCAGCATCTTGCATTAGCCATACAGACCATAATGTACCAGATGTAATCCACTGAGCTATTGTCCATCCAAATTTAGCTTCTCCAACAAAATATTTTTTGGATGCTTTGGCAACAATTAAAAAGAAAACTAAACCTAACATGAATGACAAAATGTATCCACTCATACTCTTTGCTAAAACCCCACCTACTGCAGCAGGAGTAGCAGCAAAAGATGTTAAAAGAATAAATGTTGTAGAGACAGGCATTCTTAATCTAGTTAGAATCAATAAGAAAATTGGAGCAGCTATCTGCAGAAAATGAAATTCTGTGGGGGCTAATTCAAAACCTTTTGAAGTTAATCGACCATGACTTACATCTCCGCCAAGAGTTAACCAACTGTAAAGCATAGTAAAAAAGAAAATACCTCCAATAAAAATCCATAATACCCACCATTTTTTATCTTGGTTAGATGCTATAAATGTTCCAATTGTTTGAATACTATCATTAGCAATTGCTGCATATGCTGCAAATAAAAATCCAGCCCACATTGCATATTGTGGATAAGGAGTAATAAACATTGCTAAAATGAATGATACACATATGAATCCTAAAAAGCTGCGTTCAGTTTTAGGAAACCATACAACATCAGGGTAGCCAAAGGCTCTGAAAATTCTTTTCATCTAAAAATATGTATTTGATTAAGTTCTAAACTAGAGAGCGACTACAAAAATTGTAATCATAATTGTTAGATAAATTACTGGAGATAAGTCTAGAACTTGATTTGTTGTTTTATTATTCATAATTAATAAGTTAGTTTGGTGATACAAACGTACATTATGAATTTAGATCTTTCTTAAACTAAATGTTATACTAATGTTAAGAAATTGTTAAGACTTTTAACTTTAAAATTCTTTTAGCAATACTATAAAAAATATATGATGTATTTATATAAATTTGTTGTGATTAACAGCAATGATTGAAATAAGCAAAATATTATTAGTTGACGACGAGATAGATATTCTTGAATTTTTATCCTATAATTTAAAAAAAGAAGGTTTTATTGTTGATACATGCAATAATGGAAAATCTGCTTTAAAAAAAGTTTCATCTTTTAACCCAGATCTTGTAATACTAGATGTTATGATGCCTGAAATGGATGGAATTGAGGTTTGTGAAAAAATTAGAGAAAAACAAAGATATGATGACATACTAATATTATTTCTAACTGCCAGAAGTGAAGATTATTCAGAACTTGCCGGTTTCTCTGCAGGAGCTGATGATTACATTACAAAACCTATAAAACCTAAACTATTAGTAAGCAGAGTAAATGCTATTTTAAAAAGAAAAAGAAAAAAGAAAAATGATGGTCCAATAGAAATTGGTGATATTCATATTAATAAATCAAATCATAAACTTTTGTATTTAAATAATGAAATTCATTTAGCTAGAAAAGAATTCAATCTTTTATATTATTTAATGACAGTACCAGGAAAAGTTTTTACAAGAGAAGAAATTATTTCAACAATATGGAAAGATGCCATAGTTGGAGATAGAACAATTGATGTTCATATTAGAAAAATTAGAGAAAAAATAGGAAGTAATCACATAAAGACAATTAAAGGAATTGGTTATAAATTTGATATATAATGAAATTAAATAGTCCTTTAAAATTCTCCTTATTTATCTGTTTTATTATTTCTTTTTATGTGTTTCTGTACATAAGTTTTTTTTCAGAAAAAAACTCACTATTACTTGCAATAATTCTACTTATACTTTTTTTCTTTTCAATTTTCTATTTATTAAAATTTCAGTTTTATGAAAAGATTAAAATTATCTATAAGAATATTTATAAGTTTAAAGGAACCTCAAATGTTGCTGATTTAAACCTAGATAATGCAAATATAGAAGCGGAAGAGTGGGCAAATCAACAAGAGGAAGAATTAGTTAGAATGAAGGAAAATGAAAACTACAGAAGAGAATTCATAGGAAATGTATCACATGAACTAAAAACACCAATTTTTAATATCCAAGGATATATCCAAACATTGTTAGACGGTGGTCTTCAGGACAAAGATGTAAATATGAAATTCTTGAAAAGAGCTAATGTAAGCGTTGATAGAATGATTAATATTGTTGAAGATTTAGAAGTGATTTCAAGACTTGAAACTGATGATAATGAATTAGAATTTGAAAATTTTAATATAGTTCAAATTATTAATGAAGCTTTTGATCAATTAGAGTTAAAAGCTAGTGAAATGAATATACAATTAGAATTAGCTAATGAATCAAGTTCTCCTATTGTTTATGCTGATAAAAATAAAATTCAACAAGTTTTTATGAATCTTATTAGTAATTCTATTAAATATGGAAAAAAAGGTGGTAAAACAACAGTAAGACTCTTTGACATGACAGATAAAACGTTAATTGAGATTGCTGATGATGGAATTGGAATAGATGAGGATTCATTAAATAGACTGTTTGAAAGATTTTATAGAGTTGATAAAAATAGATCTAGAGAAATTGGAGGAACAGGACTAGGTCTTGCAATAGTTAAACACATTATTGAGGCGCACCAGCAAACAATAAATGTTAGAAGTACTGTAAATGTTGGGTCAACTTTTTCTTTTATTCTAGAAAAAGCTTCAAAATAATTTAATTTATATTAAGATTTTTAATCTGATTTTTATCTAACCTTCCATTTAACCAAGTTGATGAAATAGAAGCATTATATTTCTTATAAAAATTAAGTGCTGGAGTATTCCAATCTAGAACTTGCCAATGTAAACCATCCATGTTTTCTTTATTTGCAATTCTAATTGTTTCCTCAAAAAGCATGCCACCTATACCCTTTCTTCTATATTCTTCTTTAACAACAAAATCTTCAAGGAATAATACCTTTCCTTTCCATGTTGAATATCTTATAAAGTAAAAACAAACGCCAATAATTTGATTATCATATTCAGCAACTAATAAATAATAATAAGGATGATCTTCAAAACCATCTTTTTCTAATTGATCTAAAGTTACTTCTACTTGATTAAGAGCATTTTCATATTCAGCAAGTTCTTTTATTAGTGCTAAGACTTGAGGCAAATCTTCTTTAATCCCTTTTCTTAGAGTAATATCCATTTATCGTATAACTCTGACTGTTCCTTGGTATTTGTAAGGTCTACCATTGTAATCTTCTAATCTTATGGTATATAGGTATAACCCCTGAATAACATCATTGGCAAACCATGGAGTATTTTCAGAATTAAAAATCGGTTCTCCCCACCTATTATAAATTTCAATTTCATAATTATATATTCCAATTCCAATTGGAGCAAAACTCTCATTAATCTGATCTAAATCAGGACTAAATGAGTTAGGAATGTATACAGAATATGTAGGATATACTGTTACGTAATTAGAAATATTGTCAGAGCAGTTATTAGCTCCAAATACAGTTAATTCAACATAATACTGACCAAATTCTGGATAGGAATATGTAAAATAATTTTCTTCACTTATTGTAAAACCATCTCCTAAACTCCATGTATTATTTACAAATCCTGAAGATAAATTAGTAAAAGTTATTAAACTATCTGTTTGACCAATTTTTGGACTAATAGACATATTTGCTATTGGAGCTTCCAATACTTGAATTAATTTATCTATAGAATTACTACAACCTAGTGAGTCAGTAAAGGAGTAAGACAAAGTATGATTGCCAAGGGTTAATTTAGATGGAAAAACTGTATCTGTTAGATTATTATCAATATAAAAATCACCACCTATTGGCTCAGCATCATTAAATAAAAATGGTTCTACATTTTCACAGATATCATCTAACAATATGTTTAAATATGGTAGCTCGTTAACTTTTACAAATACTGAATCTTGAGGATTAGTAAAACATCCTGTATTATCGTCTATAGAATTCAGAACTAAATCATCAGAATTAGTCATTTTAATTTTGATTAATTCATTTGAACTAATTAAAAACCCAGATGAATCAATTACAAAAGATGAATTATTGATTAATATATTATAAAGATTTGATGTTGGATAAGAAATACTAATGCTTATTTCTGTTGAATCATTTTCACAAACTGGTGATGTAGCATCAATTGAATAATTTGAAACATTTAATGATAGTTTAACAACGCTATCACACCCATATATATTTGTTAATGTATCATAATAAATACCTGATTGGTCATATGTTGTTCCATTCCAAAAATAGGTTGAGCATGTACTAATTGATACTTCTTTGTATGATTCTTGATTTATAGTAAGGTTTAAATATACATTGGAGTCACACCCGTGTATATTAACTCCTTGCCAATAATAAAAACCACTTGTATCGTATGTGTTACCATTCCAAAAATAACTGTTACATGATGATGTTGTAATATTAACAGTAGATGAATCATTAATAGTTAAATTTAGTGTTGCACTAGAATCACAGCCGTTTGCATTTACTCCATTCCAAATATATGAACCAGAAATGTCATAGGTAGTTCCATTCCAAAAATAGGTATAACAATTAGAAACATCTGCTACAGAACTTAGTTGAGGAGGATTGATTAACTCAACGGTATCGTTAAATAAACATCCATTTGCATTGGAAATATCTAAATAATATTCTCCAGAAATTAACTGAAATATATCTTGATTTGAGCTAGTAAATCCATTAGAGCTGGTCCAATTATAAACTAATGAGTTGTTATTACCACTTACATTAAGATCTATTGATCCATCATTTCCATTAAAGCATGTAACTTGATTAATGTTGTATGATGCATTGTAAGGATTTGGTTCAAGTATTTCGATTGTATCATAAAATATACAAGGATTTCCATTTATAGAATCAAAGATTTGAATTGCATAAGTTCCAGGAACTAAACTATCAATATCTTCATCTGTTGAATATAAGTACCATTGTCCAGAGAGAATAGGTGGTGTTTTTGCATACCAAACAACATTAGCAAAACTACTAAAACCAACAGTTGATGTATTAATCGCTCCATTGTTAAATCCACTACAAGTAATACTATCTACATCAAATGTAACACTAACTGGATTTGGACTTGTTATATAGAAACTATCACGCAAAAAACAGCCACTTATATCAGTTATCAATAAGGAATATAGGCCAGATCTTAATCCATTAATATCTTTATTAATATTTGTATATCCATTTGGACCTATCCAATCATATTGTGGTACACTATCGGTTCCTGAAATAGCAAGTTGAATCGATCCATCACCATATCCATAACAACTCTCATCAGTTACATTAGCATTAACAGTAAATGTAGAACTTGAAGATAATGTTATAGTGTAAGTGTAGGAAAAAACATTATTAATAGGACAGGCATCATCTTGAACTGTAATATTAAATGAAATAGGGCTATTTTGAACATCACTTGGCTGTGGTATCCAAAAAAAGGTTCCGGAAGGATTGTTTGAGAAATTATTAGTGATATTAAAACTTGCATTTGGTGTTGAAGAAATACCTGACCAAGACATTATCTTGTTATTAGAAGAACCTATTGAAGCGTCAATACTAAATGTAATAGTATCTCCAAAATCAGCGCATAAATTCAATGAATCATCTAAAGATGATGAAGTAGTAACATCAGGTGGGTTTCCATTAAAACCACTCAGCACAGGAGGAACTGTTGTACAGGGCAAAATTATTATTTGAATATCTCTGATAACACTTCCTATAAATACACCATTTCTATATTCAGATATTTTCATGGCAACTATCCCTATATCTTGAGCTGTAGCCGTCATACACAGATTTCCTGAACTTGCATCAAAAGTTGTTGTTCCAGTTATAGGGTTATTTACTGAATATCCAGGTAAATATTGAACGTTATCAAGAGTACCAGTTGCAAAATCATATGCTAGTGGTGTAACTAAAGAATAAACAAGAGAATCACCATCAGGATCAAATGCTCCATTGTTATAACAAAATGGTTCATTTACACAAATATAGGGAGCAGGATACTCAGTATATGTTGGAGAGTTGTTACAAAAATTTAAGTTGTTTAATTCTGCCTGAACACATAATTGCTCATTTGCAGGCTGTACAATTGTTGTTATAACGCCGTTTCTATTAGCTAAACATACGTTAAAAACCCAATCATCGCAATGATCTAGCGTAATAAGCTTTTCATATTTATATTC
>Ga0208763_1000256_pt1 | contig 11512 bp, 12 predicted proteins | sample ETNtaG_20_FD_185756 | JGI IMG/M metagenome (GOLD analysis project Ga0208763, IMG submission 185756) | Marine microbial and viral communities from oxygen minimum zone, Eastern Pacific Ocean - ETNP201306PF45B (SPAdes) (version 2) | ecosystem: Environmental > Aquatic > Marine > Oceanic ... | reverse complement strand
GATAATTGTTCTTTTCTATTTTTAATTAGAAGATTGTGATGTTGAGCGTGAATCTCAATAAAAGCTGATGAAATAGTTGATAATATATTTGCTGTAACAGGTGAATCATTTATAAAATTTCTAATTTTTCCACTTGAATTTATTTCCCTTCTTATTATTGTATTATTATCAAAATCTAAATCATTATTTGCAAATAAAGGTTTTAATTCATCATTGATGCTAAAACTAGCTTCTATAACACATTTCTTTTCATTCAATTTTTTCTTATCAATTCTTGAACCAAGCAAAAAAGAAATAGCATCTAAAATAATTGATTTACCAGAGCCAGTATCTCCAGAAATAACAGTAAATGAATCAGAAAAATTAATACTCAAATTATCAATGAGTGCATAATTTTTAATGTTAAGATTTGATAGCATTATCTTCCTTGGTTAGATTCAGATATTTTTTGATATTTACTAGAATTTGTTGGATCAATTTCAACTAAAGTTTTAACAATTCTAGCCTTTTCGTTAGGAAAGGCTTCAGAATAAATCTTAACAATTTCATCAGATTTAGCATCAAAAAATAATTTAAGTAAGAAAGAAGAAGGATTTTCTCTATAAATATCTTTAAGTGACTCTAGAGCTTCAGTTATTTCAAATCTAGCATCATCTGGTTCTTCAGCTAATTTATCTAAACCTAATCTATGATAAGCATATATACAGCTTTGAAAAGCTGAATATCTTGGATCAGCTAAATCATATGCTAGCCAATATCTATTTCTATCACTTTCAAAAGCTTTCCAACCTTTCTCAGGTGCATTTTGTGCATTATTAACTATTTTTTGGGCTTTACCAATGTATTCCATACCTCCGTCTTCAGAAAAAGACGAAAAGTCTAAAGCTAAAATAATATTTATGTAAAATGCTATTGTTGAAGTTAGGTTAGATAAATGAGTATTTACAGTAAATTCTAAGGGTTCAAATTCTTGATAGTTAAATTTAAAATTCTGATCTTGATAATTTAACAATGTAGATTGATATGATGTTCCAAAAATTGGCCTTTTACTTTGAATTTGTAATGTAGCTTCAAAAACATCATTTGATATCATTTTACTGATATTTATCATAATCGAACATTCAATTCTTTCTTCATTTTCAATCTTAGTATCAGTCCATTTAGTATTATTTACAAATTCATATAAGGATTTCTGTAGAGAAGTAAAAATTTGTCTATCACTGGTTTGCACTTGATTAGAATTAACCATAACATTACAAATTAATTCTTGAGAATAGGAATTTGATCCAAAAAAAACTAGAATAATTAAAAAAACAATCCTCATTATATTTCTTTTATAATCTTATTAAAAATATCTTTTGCAACTTCATATTTAGGTTTTAACTTATAGTCTTCTATTTGCTTATTAGAATCAATAATTGATATTTTGTTTGTATCATGTCCAAATCCGGCATTTTCATCATTCAGTGAATTTAAAACAATCAAATCTAACTTTTTTTGTTCTAATTTCTTTATAGCATTATCAATTTCATTATTTGATTCTAGTGCAAAACCAACAATAAATTGATTGTCTTTCTTAAATTTTGAAAATTCTAATAAGATATCTTTATTTAAGGTTAGTTTAATTTCATTAAAACCGTCAGATTTTTTAATTTTTTTTGAGTTGTAATTTTTAGGCTTAAAATCTGAAACTGCTGCAGCAAAAATTCCAATATCGATTTGTTTTCTATAATTCAGAACTTCTTCTAGCATTTCATCAGCAGAAACAACATCTATTTGTTTAATATTAATATGATTTATGTTTGCATTAGTTGGCCCCTTAATTAAGATTACTTCTGCTCCTAATTCAGCTCCTACTCTAGCTAAAGACACACCCATTTTTCCTGTTGAAAAATTAGAAATATATCTAACTCTATCAATTTTTTCTAAAGTTGGACCAGCGGTAATTAATATTTTTTTTCCGTGTAATGGAGATTTATTTAACAAATCTTTTTCAAGAAAAGAAATAATATTTTCAGGTTCTTCCATCCTACCCTCACCATATAATCCACTGGCTAGTTCACCTGACGATGGAGGAATTAATATGTTAGATGATTTTACTAGATTATTAATATTTTTTTTTGTTGATGAATGTTTATACATATCTAAATCCATTGCTGGTGCAAAGTAAACCGGACAATTGGCAGATAAATAAGATGCCAATAATAAATTATCGCAATCACCATTAGACATTTTAGATAATGTCTTGGCAGATGCTGGAGCAATAAGCATTATATCTGCCCAGGTTCCAAGATCAACATGATTATTCCAAGTTTTATAATCCTCGTTAATCATTTCTGAATAAACGGGATTTTCAGAAAGAGTTGACAGAGTTAGAGGTGTAATAAAATCCAAAGATTTTGGAGTTTGAATAACCTTTACATTAGCTCCTTTCTTTTTTAATAACCTTACTAAATTAGCTGTTTTGTAAGCTGCTATACTTGCGGTAACCCCAAGTAGAATGTTTTTATTATTTAGCATATTATGCTAATTTATTCATCAGCATTTTCTTCTTCATCAATCTGACGAACATAAATTTCGTCCTTCATTAACTCTTGCATGGCGATAGCCCATGGTTTTGGAAGACTTTCATAAAATTTAGAGACAGCTATTTGTTCTTGATTTTCAAAAACTTCATCTAATTGTTCTTGATCAAGAGCAAACTCTTCAAGCTTAGTTAAAAGCTCTTCTTTCATTTTCTCATTGATTTGTTTACTTCTACTAGCCAAAATAGAAACTGCTTTATAAATATTACCAGTTTTTTCAGTTAAATCATTAACTTCTCTAGTAATAGTTGATTTTTCTGCGCCTGTTTTTTTAAATTTCATCTTTGTTTAATTTTAATTGTTCAATAGTAATTTTTGTAACATCAAATATCTTTTTAGCTGATTCATTAAATTTACTTTCAGGATAATTATCAATAAACTGATTGTAATATTCAATAGTCATATTTAGTCTTTTTTGTTTTTTAGATATTATGCTATTTACTGCTAAAAAGTATGACGATTCTAGAATTAAAAAATATATTTCTTCTCTGTTTTCAACATCAGGAAAGTCAATTAATACATTATCTAATGCAATTATAGCAGCTCTGTATTCTTCAGTAGTATAGTATTGTTTTGCATTAGCAAATGCTTTTCTAGAAAGATTTAATCTTAATTCATCCATTAATGAATTACATCTTTCAACTCTATCACTTTCAGGGTATTTATCTATAAAATCTTGAAACTTATCAATAGCCAAAGTAGTATTTGTAGCATCAAGTGAAAATTCTGGTGCCTCTTGGTAATGACAATAAGCTACCATGTATTTACACTCTTCAACATGTTTACTTCTTGGAAAATTAATTGTAAATCTGTTAAAAAGATATGACGCCATTAAATAATCTCCTGTAGAATAATGAGAAAAAGCAAAATAGAAAGCAATCTCTTCTGCCTTATTTGTGCCTTTAAAAATAGGAATTAGCTCATTAAAAATTGGAAGAGCTTTATTAAATTCAGCATTTTTATAATATTTTACAGCTTGACTATATTTAAAATTGACATCATCACTTTTTAATACCTTTTGGTATTTACTACAAGACAAAACCGATGTAATCAATAAAATGTAGAATAAAAGTTGTTTCATTAAAGAAATTTTTTCAAAGATAAATTCAATAATTGGATATTCCTAAATTATTTTTATATCTAGTAAACTCGAAAAAAAAAGGATTATTGTTTAATTAATGATGTAATTTTTGTCGATGTTGGAGATGTCGTGGAAAGAAAATAATTAATGAGTTGTCCATTTTTATTTACTAAATACTTTTGAAAATTCCATTTTACTGAACTTTCTATTACACCATTTAAGTTTTTATTCGTTAACCATTTATAAAGAGGATGCTGGTTAGATCCTTTAACATCAACTTTTTCTGTTAATGTGAATGAAACTCCAAAGTTTTTTTCACAAAATTCTTGGATTTGTTTTTCATTATTAGGCTCTTGACCACCAAATTGATTGCATGGGACACCAATTACTATTAAATTATCTTTATTTTCAGTAAATAGCTTCTCAAGAGCTTTATACTGCCCAGTAAAGCCACAATATGAAGCAACATTTACTATTAACACATTTTTTCCTTTAAATGAATTAAAATCTATAACATCTCCATCAATTGAATTAATAGTTATATCATAGAAAGAAGTAGTATTAGAATTTGTAGAAGAAGAATTAAAAGAAAAAAATGAAAACATTATTAGAAGAATATTAATTAACCTCATTTGCTAAATAAATTTTAAAATCATTAAATAATTCACTACTAATTGGAACTAATGGAAGTCTTAAGTAGTTTTTACAAACACCTTGCAAAGATAAGAAAGCTTTTACTCCTGAGGGATTTCCTTCAGAATATAAATAATGATAAAGACCATATAATTTATCATGAATTAACTTGGCATCAGATAATTTGCCATTTAGTGCAAATTTTACAAGAGAAGAAAATTCTTCTGGATTTGACTGACCAATAACAGAAATGACTCCAGCACCTCCATTTTGAATAATTTCAAGAGTTAAACCATCATCTCCAGAAAGAACATCAAAATTTTTAGGTTTATTTTTCAAAATATATTTTATTTGATTTATATCACCGGAGGCTTCCTTTATAGAAATAATGTTTTTAAAATCATTAGCAAGTTGTATAGTTATTTCTGGGCTCATATTAACACCTGTTCTTGATGGTACATTATATAGAATAATTGGAATCGGACTAGATTTTGAAATTTCAGCATAGTGATGATAAAGCCCATTCTGAGAAGGTTTATTGTAGTATGGTGTAACACTTAAAATAGCATCAAAATCTGATAGGTCGGTATTATTAATTTCTTTAATTAATTTATTCGTATTGTTCCCCCCTATTCCTAAAACTAACGGTAATCTTTTATTGTTTAGTTTTACTATAAAATTAATTAACTCTTTTTTTTCAGACTCATTTATCGATGTTGCCTCACCAGTAGTTCCCAGTACAACTAAAAAATCAATTCCACCTTCTATTACTTTATTAATTAATTTATCTAAAGAAGTATAATCGATAGTTTTATCTTCATTAAATGGAGTTATCAAAGCAACTCCAGTACCAGATATTCTTTTCATATTATTTGTTAATTAATTGTAAATAGTGTTGTATTTCAGACATTAATTTTTCTAGTGATTTATCTTCTTTCAAGGAAATCATTAAATCATAAATTTCATAACCATCTTCATGCTGACCAATTTTAAATCTTGCAACAGAACTTGCAACTAAATACTTTATTGGAATACATGAGCTATCACATAAATTAATTAAAATATCATACTCTTTTTTAATAAAATTATCAATGATATAATTTTGAGGCTTCTTGTACCAATTCAAATCTTTTAAATAAAAGAAATCGTACTGAAGTTTTGGGGTATGACAATATGATAATTTTTTTGCATTTACGTAGCCTAATGCTTTTACATCTTTTTTTAAATTAAAAAAATAAGAAACAAATGGTTGAATTTGATTAATCTGTTCTTCATTTGTAGCATCATATAATATTCCTATTGATTTAGCAGAATCTAGGTTGCAGACTTCTTTCTTTCTCTTGTTAGATTTTAATTGATTCTGAAATACAATTTGACCAATTTTTGTTTTAAAATCTTCTAAATAACTCATTTACTTATTTTTTCTAAAAATTGATTAATATTTATTATTTCTATATTTAGAAGATTTGCTTTTTTCAATTTGCTTGGACCAATATTTTCTCCAGCTAAAACAAATGTAGTTTTTTTAGAAATGCTAGAAAGGTTTTTACCATTATGCTTTTCAACTAACATTTTTAATTCTTCACGAGAATATCCTTCAAATTTTCCAGAAATAACAATATTTTCATCTTTTAACAAATCGGATGAAACATTACTTTTATAATTAAACTGCAGACCATAATTTTTTAATTTATCTATTTGAATAAGATTGTCTTTCTTATTAAAAAAATCAATAACACTTCTAGCAATTCTTTCACCTATTTCGTCAATGTTTATTAATTCTTCATATGATGAGGAAATAATATTATCAATATTATTTAAGTTTTTACATAATTTTAAGGAAACAGTTTCTCCAACATATCTAATTCCTAATCCAAATAAGACTTTCTCAAAAGGTATGGTCTTTGATTTTTCAATTCCTTCAATTACGTTACTTGCCCATTTTCTACCATCCTTCTTAAAAGGAAGTAAATCCTCATATTTTAAAGAATAAAGATCATGAATATTTTGAATTAAATTATTATCAAATAAGAGGTCTATTGTTTTTGGTCCAAGTTCTTCAATATTCATTGCCTTTTTTGAAATAAAATGTTCAAATTTTCCTTTAATCTGAGGTAAACAATTAGAGGTATTTACACAGTAATGTTTAGCATCCTCATCTAGTCTAATTAGTTTTGAACCACACTCGGGACAATTCTTAATATAATCTATAGGAATATTAAACAAGTCACGATCTTTTAGAGATACAGAAACAATCTTTGGAATAATTTCACCACCTTTTTCAACATAAACATAATCATTAATTTGAATTCCAAGTTTATTTATTTGATCTTCATTATGTAAAGAAGCTCTTTTAACTAAAGTACCTGCTAATTGAACAGGTTCTAAATCGGCTACTGGTGTAATTGCTCCAGTTCTTCCAACTTGATATGTGATTCCTTTTAATTGTGTTTTGGCTTGTAAAGCTTTAAACTTGTATGAAATTGCCCATCTTGGTGATTTTGCTGTAAAACCAAGCTTTTCTTGTAAATCAATATTATTTACCTTGATAACTAAACCATCAATTTCAAAAGGCAAATTATCTCTTTTTGAATCCCAAAGCTTAACAAAGTCAATTACATCAGCTATATTTTTACAAATTTTAGTATTTGAAGAAATTTTAAAACCCCAATTTTTAGCATGTTGAAGGTTATCATAATGTAAATTTGAAGGTAGTTTTTCTCCAATAACATGATATAAATAGCAATCTAGGGGTCTTCTGGCAACATCAGAACTATCTAACATTTTCAGAGAACCTGAAGCCGTATTTCTTGGGTTAGAAAAAGATTCAAGATTTTCTTTTTCTCTCTGTATATTAAGCTCATTAAACTCCTTTAAAGGAATAAAAATCTCTCCTCTTATTTCAAAATTCGAGGGATAATCTCCTTTTAAGTTTAATGGTATAGATTTTATTGTTCTTACGTTTGAAATAACATTGTCTCCTTTTTTTCCGTCACCTCTAGTAATTGCAGATACTAATTTTCCATTTTCATAGTTAAGACTGATAGAAACACCATCATACTTTAATTCACATACATACTCAAAATCAGATGAAATTAATTTATTTATTCTATTGTCAAAATCTATTAAATCTTCTTCAGAATATGTATTACCAAGTGATAACATTGGATACTTATGATTGATAGTATCAAATCCATCAACTAAGGAAGAGCCTACTCTTTGAGTTGGAGAATTAACATCAAAATGATCAGGATATCTTTGTTCTAAATCGATCAATTCATTTAGTAAAGAATCAAATTCAAAATCAGAAATTTCTGGTAAATCTTTAACGTAATAGCAGTGATTATGGTAATCTAGTTCTGTTCTTAGTGAATTTATGCGGTCAATATCATTCATTTATTTTTGATAAGGCAAATGTGAGTCGTGTAAAATTATTTTTAAATTTCCTTGATCATCTTTTCTGTAAACAAAAGAAAATTCAACCATTATAGTTCCCTCATTATTAGTAAAAAAATAATTCCCCATAGCAATAGCTATATTATCAAAAATTTGAATACCTGAATTTTCCCATCTAACATCAGTCCAACCTTTTAGAGCAAAACCATTATCTTCAGGAAAATCATCATTATTAGCAACAAAATATGAAAGAGCCCCTTCTTTTGTATTTCTAAATTGAATATCTCTTGCTAAAGTTGGTTTAAATAATACTTTACCAGCAGAATAATCATATAATCTATCTATATGATTAATTGCTTGAGAAATGTAGTCTAGATTATTCTTATGATTATTTGAAATTTTAATAAGACCATCAGACCAATGTTTTTGAGCACTAAAAACCTCCTCTTCTGTTATCATAATAAATATGTTTAAGATATATCAAAGATAACTATTTAAAGACAGATTTTATAATTCTGTCCCTACCATTTATATCTTTTTTCAACTCTATATCAACAAAATTTAAATTACATAACAGTTCTATAATTTGTTTAGAATACTTTTCATTTATTTCAAAAAATAATAAGCCATTTTTATTCAAATTATTAGTTGCAATTTTTGCAATCTCTTTATAATAAATTAATGGGTCATTATCACTTACAAATAATGCGTTATGTGGTTCGTAATCAAGAACATTTTTATTCATTAATTTTTTTTCTGATTCTAAGACATATGGAGGGTTGCTTACAATTAAATCATACTTTTTTGTATCTGAAAAATTAAAAACATCACTTAACTCGAAATTTATTTCAACTGAATTAAGTATAGCATTAGATTTAGCAATTTCTAAAGCCTCTATACTATTATCAATAGCAGTAATATTAGCGTTAGAATTTTTTGCAATAGATACAGCAATACAACCGGATCCAGTTCCAATTTCTAGTACCGAAATAAAATCATGCAATAAAATATATTGAACAAGTTCTTCTGTTTCTCCTCTTGGAATTAATGTTGAGGAATTAACTTTAAATTTAAGATCATAAAAATGAGCTTCGCCTAAAATATATTGAATAGGAATATTTTGTTTTATATCATTAATAATATTTTCAAAAGAAATAATATTGTCATTAGTTAATTCATGATTAGAATGAATTATACAATCTGATTTTGAATAACCTAAAATTTTTTCAATAGATAGATAAGCAAAAGATGTAACTTCCCTTCTAGAAAAATTATTTATTTCACTTAAAAATTTAGGTATGATATTAACTAATTTATTCATCATACAAATATATAAATAGCTATTTTTGAAAAATGAAAACTCATGAGCATTTTATTGATAAATGTATCAGGCTTGCAAGAAAAGGGGCATTAGATGTTTCGCCAAACCCAATGGTTGGATGTGTTATTGTTAATGATGGTGAAATTATTGGAGAAGGGTATCACAAGGAATATGGTAAAAATCATGCTGAAGTAAATGCAATTAATTCAGTTAAAGATAAATCCATACTTAAAAACTCAATACTATATGTTAATCTTGAACCTTGTTGTCATCATGGAAAAACTCCTCCTTGTACAGACTTAATTATTAAATATAATATTCCAAAAGTAGTTATTGGATGTGTAGACACTTTTTCTAAAGTTTCCGGACAAGGAATAAAGAAATTAAAAGATAATTCTGTTGATGTAATTTATGGAGTTTTAGAAAAAGATTGTATTGAATTAAATAAGAGATTTTTTTGCTACCATATAAAAAAAAGACCTTATATAATTTTAAAGTGGGCTAAAAGTAAAGATAATTTTATAGCTCCGATTAATCAAGAAAAACCCTTTTGGATGACTTGCGAAAAGTCTAAAAAATTAGTTCATAGCTGGCGTGCTGAAGAAGACGCAATCCTTGTTGGAAGGAAGACTGTAGTGGCGGATAATCCTTCTTTAACGGTTAGAATGAGTGAAGGAAAAAATCCATTAAGAATAGTAATTGATAAAGAGCTAAAATTAAATGAAAAAAGTAATGTTTTTGATGATCAAGCTGAGACAATAGTTTTTAATAATATAAAATCAACCATAGTTGATAAAACAACTTATTTAAAAGCAGACTTTAACAACCTTAACCAAGATATTTTAAATCAATTATATAATCGAGATATCTTATCGTTAATAATTGAAGGAGGTGCAATAACAATTAATAGTTTTATTGAAAAAAATCTTTACGATGAAATCAGAGTATTTACAACTGATAAAATTTTAAAAAAAGGTGTTAATTCACCAGAATTACCAGACATTAACTTGATTGAAACTAGCATAATAAATAATGACAAATTAGAAGTTTATAAAAGATGATTTATATCGCAATATCAATTCTGTTATTTAATTTATTAGTAGTATTTTTTAAGTTATTTGAAAAATACAATGTTGACAATCTTCAAGCACTAATTGCTAACTATTTTACTTCAGGTATATTATCACTATTATTACTAAATAAAAATGATAATATAGTATCTTCACTAAATTCTGAATGGTTCATTCATTCAATAATTCTGGGAATATTATTTATTTCAATTTTTAATATTTATGCTCTTGGAGTTCAAAAAATTGGAGTTGCAACTACCTCTGTAATTAATAAAATGTCATTTATTATTCCTGTAATATTTTCAATAGTTTTTTATGAGAATGAATTGTTCTCTATAAATATTTTTTTTGGTGTATTACTAGCACTAATTGGAATTTATCTTTCATCTACTAACAATTCTTCATTTAATTTTGATAATAAGTATTTATGGATAATATTCATCATATTTTTTGGTCAAGGAGTTGTAGATATAATACTAAATGACTCTAAGTTTTATATTCCAAAAAATGAAAATATTTTATTTTTTCTAATATTATTTTTGAGTGCAACAACTACTGGAATTTTAATTTTGTTTGCTAAAAAACAGTTACGTTTTTTAAAAATCAAAAATTTACTTTGGGGAGCTGTATTTGGTATTCCAAATTTCTTTTCAATATTTTATTTTTTGAAAGCTTTACAATCTGATTATTTCATAGATAAATCATATTTAATTTTTCCCCTTACAAGTGTTGGTATAGTTGTAACCACAACTATTTTAGGAATGTTACTATATAAGGAAATTTTAACAAGAAGAAATCTTATTGGTATTGTAATTGCTATTGTATCAATTTTAATTATTTCTCTTTAATGTTGTTTAGAACTACATATAATCAAATAACAAATAATTCTAAAGGGATATATAAAGCAAAAGGTTCAAAATTTATTGCATATGCAATTTTAGTTAAGTCAGAAGAGCAGGTATTAGATGAAATTAATAAGATTAAAAAATTAGATAAAAATGCTAATCACTATTGTTTTGCTTACATAATTAAACCTGATAAATCTATTGAAAAAGTAAACGATGATGGAGAACCAAAAAACAGTGCGGGAAAACCAATTTTAGGTCAGATCAAATCAAAAGATTTAACAAATTGCTTAATTGTAGTTGTAAGATACTTTGGGGGTACTAAGCTAGGAATTCCAGGATTGATAAAAGCATATAAATATGCAGCTTTAGAAGCAATACAAAATAATAAAATAGAATGCATAGATATTACTGAAATGTATTCTTTAAAGTTTTCATACGAGGAATTAAATCTAGTCATGAATATTTTAAAAAATTATAATGCAAATATTATAAATCACAAAAATGATATCATATCTGAGATAGAATGTTCAATAACATTAAAGAATTCAAAAAATTTCTATGATAAAATTTCAAAGAAT
>Ga0208763_1000255_pt1 | contig 11607 bp, 8 predicted proteins | sample ETNtaG_20_FD_185756 | JGI IMG/M metagenome (GOLD analysis project Ga0208763, IMG submission 185756) | Marine microbial and viral communities from oxygen minimum zone, Eastern Pacific Ocean - ETNP201306PF45B (SPAdes) (version 2) | ecosystem: Environmental > Aquatic > Marine > Oceanic ... | reverse complement strand
AGATACAGGTTCCATCATCAGTATTAGCACCTGGATAGAAATTAATTGCATTTGGATCAGTACAGCCATATACAAATGGAATACAAGAACCATCATCAATTGTTGCTAATGGATTATAATTTAATGCTAATGAATCGGTACATCCATAAACTGGATAAGAACATGATCCATCATCAATTGTAGCAAGAGAATCAAAATTTAATGCTAAAGAGTCAGTACATCCAAGCACGTCATTATTACATGGACTTGTATGATATCCTAAAAAAGCCCAAGTTTCATTGGGATAAACAATCCATTGAGAATTTAAAGAATCTGTTCCGGCAGCATTAGTCCAACTCGTATCACCACTTGTAACATCACACTTTCTAACTAATGTGTGATTCTGAGTCGCGTTTGGCACTCCTGCAACTTCCCATCCAGAACCAGGATCTCCGTTCCAATCTCCCAGCCAATCTATTACTTGGTATGATGTTTGATCTCCAAAAACTAAACCAAATCCATCATCTCCATTACTTAAATAAGTGAAGGTTTCATCTGCCTCAGCTAGAATTGTTGCATCTGCAGAAGGGTGAGCTACAACATATACATCATTTGGTAAAATTACTGCTCCAGCATCAAAATCATTCCAATACTCATAAACACCAGGTGTAGTTGGTGAATTTCCTACATTTGGATATGCATACTGAGATAAATCAACTGTATCTGAGCTTGGATTATAAACCTCAAAATACTTATTATTTGAATTTCCTTCAGCATACTCCGAGAAAAATAAATCAGCCATAGATTGTAAGTTGTAATTACATGTTCCATCATCGATTGTTGCTAATGGATTATAATTTAGTGCTAATGAGTCAGTACATCCAGGTATTGTAGGTGGAGGACATACAGGATATAAACATGATGCGTCATATATAGTTGTTGATCCATCTGTACAATTTACTCCTCCAAAACTCCAGTTAGCTAAATTAAAAGCTCCTGAAGTTCCTGAATTTAATTTATATGCCCATGAATCTAAGTATTCCCAAGGTTCGCCAGTTCCATCAACATTGATATCTCCAAAGGTTTCAACAACCACAACTGAAACAGTTGTATTATTTGTAACATTTAAATAACCAACCATACCATTTTGAGCATGTGATCCTACTGAACAATCATATGTGTAAGCACCAGGAAAATTAAATACATGAGTTGCTAAGACAGGACCTGTTGTTGGAGAAGTAATAAAACTTTCCGGATTACCATATGGCAGTCCTGTAATTGATGAATTAACAAAATTAACGTTATGGAATCCACCATCATTTAACCAAACAACTGTATCACCAGAATTTAAATTTAAAGTTGAAGGTGTGTAATAGAAATTGCCCGAGTTTATAATATGTGAAACTGGAGCAGGTGAAGATGTAGTAATCTTAAATAACTCAATAGCATCATCTCCATTTTGAGAAATATATCCTTCAGTATCTAATAATACGTGATCAAACTCACTAAAACAAACATCAAAATATGAAGCCATTGCTGATGTGTCTCTAACAACTAAAATTTGATCACCAGCTAAAACAGAAATTGAAGGAAAAACATATTCAACACTATCTGTTCCGCCTCCATTATTTGCAATACCTAATCCATATGTAGCTAAATCATAAATATTATCAGTAGCCATTAAATGAATTGCCTTTCCATCACTTCCCCCAGATGGAACAGTAAAATCAATAATTCCTTGAAGAGATAAATCAACTGCAAAATAAAAGCAGGACCCATCATCAACATTAGCAGAAAAGTTATAATTCGTTGCATTAGTATCTGTACATCCATATACAGGATATAAGCAAGACCCATCATCAATGCTAGCTAATGAATCATAATTTAAAGCAGTTGGATCTGTACATCCTGGACTTGCAGGTGGTGGGCAAACAGGGTAAAGACATGAGGCATCAAAAATAGTTGTTGATCCATCCGTACAGTTTACTCCTCCAAATATCCAATGTCCTGAAAGACAAGTTGAATCGCCAGTAGATTTATATGCCCATGAATCTAAATACTCCCAACACTCTCCAGTACCATCTACATTAATATCTCCAAAAGTTTCAACAACTACACTATCCATAAATAATTCTATTGCATCATCTCCATTTTGAGATATGGAGCTTGTAGCTGTTATAACGTGATCAAATTCACTATAACAAACATCAAAATATGAAGCCATTGCTGATGGCGTTCTAGCAAGTAAAATATGATCTCCAGCAGAAACCGACATTACAGGAAAAACATATTCTAAACCATCAGTACCTCCTCCGTTATTTGCAACTCCAATCCCGTAAATACTTAAATCAGCAATAGTATCTGTTGCTAATAAATGAATTGCCTTTCCATCGCTTCCTCCAGATGGAACAGTAAAGTCCATAATTCCTTGCAGTGACAACTTTGGAGGGTAAACACATGAGCTATCATCTATCGATGCTAAAGGGTCAAAGTTTAATGCGAGAGAATCTAAACATCCAGTATACACACATGAACCATCATCAGTATTGGCTATTGGGTTAAAATTATAAGCAAGTGGATCAGTACATCCACTAACTACTCCAATATAAACAAATCCACTCCATGAGTAAACACATCCATTACAATCTGTAATTGTACAACTAATTGGACCAGTCATTAATCCAGAAACATCTTCAGTAGTATCACCAGTTGACCATAAAAAAGAATAACTACTATCAGGTAAACAAGGAGTTCCTCCCGAAACTGTTAAATCAACAGATCCATCACTGTTAGTTGAGCTTGAAGCATCAACAATAATACTTGAAACTGTTATTGGGGAAGGGTCTTCAATTAAAACATCGATGGTATCAACACATCCAAAAGTATTTCCAGTAACAATGCACGAATATAATCCAGCTGATAATCCTACAGCAGAATCACCTGTTTGCCCATCAGACCACAAATAAGAATATGTATCTGAATATAATGTATCATTTGATGCTGAAATGACAGTAGATCCGTCACTAAACTGATTACATGAAGGGTTATAAATTGTTGAGCTTAGATTAAAATATGAACAAGGATTAACACTAAAAACATTAAAATCATCTACAAGGACAACATCATCTGTCCATTTACATGAACTCTCTACGGTTATACTAACAGTCGAATCTCCCGAGTAGTTAGACATATCATATATTAATGTAGTTGGCGAACTTAATACACCAACATTTCCAGTGAGGGATGTTGAACTTGAATATTGTCTTGTATATGCTGTATTTCCATAAACATCAGCAATAACGGTATCATTGACTTTAAGTCGATACCAACTAAGTGGATCAGTAGTACTATTTCCTGTTGGAAAAACTAAAACATTTAAATTGACAGCTGTACCAGCACTAGAGAGATCTAAACAAACTATTGATGATGATACGTGAGTAGAATTTGAGAAGGCTCCTGACTCTGAATATGGATTTGACCAATTACTCCAGTTAGCAGTACCTCCTGAAAACTGTAAACTAACATTACCAGAAATAGCATTTGAAGATGTTAATACCGCATTTGCTTCGGTTCCAGCATATGTTATCCAGCCATTTGTATTTAAATTATTTGACTCAAAATCTTCCATTAATCCAACCATATTACATGCAGGATATACACATGAAAGGCTATCACTAACATTACAAGATGAACAGTAGTTTAGAGCAGTTGGATCCATACAACCAGAATATAAACATGAACCATCATTGAATGTAGCTGTTGGGTCATAGTTAAGAGCAAAAGGATCGGTACAGCCAGAAGTTGGAGGCAAAGGACATAATGGATATGGACAATTTGACGAGTATGATGTATTGGAAAAATCTGTACAATCTACACCACCAAAAATCCAATTTCCTCCTAAACAAGTACTATCACCAGAAGCACTTTTATATGCCCATGAGTCAGTATATTCCCAGCACTCCCCGGTACCATCTACATAAATATCACCAAAAGTTTCCACAACATTGCCATTAAAAAATAATTCTATTGCATCATCTCCATTTTGAGAAATAGAATTAGTTGCTTGTAAAACATGATCAAATTCTGTAAAACATGTATCAAAATATGCTGTCATTGATGAAATAGATCGCGCAACTATAATATGCTCGCCTGGTAAAACTGAAATTGGGTCAAAAGTATATTCTTGACCATCTGTTCCACCTCCATTATTTGCAACTCCAATGCCATAAAGACTTAAATCTGCTATGGTATCTGTTGCTGTAACGTGGATTGCTTTACCATTACTACCACCTGCTGGCACAGTAAAATCCATAATTCCAGTCAAAACAAGATTGGATGATTGAGCCATTATAAAGAATGGGGTAAGTAATAAAATTAGTTGTATATATAGTTTATTTTTTAATGTCATAATAGTACTGTTTTAAAGTCATCTAAGTTAAGACAAAAATCTTATATTTTAGCAAAAAAATTAAACTTGAAAAAATATTCTTTTTTTGTTTTTACCATCTTACTTTTTTTTGCTTGCGACAAAAATGAGGGATTAATAAATGATAGTAATTTTAATCTTCAAATTGGTTCTGGTTCATTTACATTTGACCAATATCAGCCTTTTAACAATAAACCAATTGAAGTATTTTATCATATTCCCGAAAATGCAAATCAATCATCACCTATTTTAATTTCACTGCATGGCATGAACAGAAATGGAGAAAATCATAGAAATTCATTAATTGACAAATCAAATCAACATCGATTTATTTTAGTAGTACCTGAATTCTCTGAAAATTACTTTAGTGGAGGTGATGGATATAATTTAGGAAATATTTTTATTGATGGCGACAATCCTTCGCTAGAAACATTAAATCCTAATGATGAATGGACTTTTTCAGTTTTAGACCCGTTATTTATTTATTTTAAAAACTTAGTAATAAACTATTCCAACAACTATAACTTAATTGGTTTTTCAGCTGGAGGGCAACTTGCTCATAGATCTTTTATTTTTAATAATTCCATCTATTGTCAACAGACTATTTCAATGTCATCTGGTTGGTACACAACCATTGATGAAAATCAAAATTTCCCTTACGGATTAAATGAAAGCCCATTCAATAGTAATAATATAGCATCACTATTTTCAAGAAATTTAACAATTCTAATTGGCCAAAATGACAACGACCCAAATGCTCCAAACTTAAGAAGAAATTCTATTGTTGATTTACAGGGAAATAATAGGTTTGATAGAGCTGAATATTTTTACACCAGCGCTGAAAATCTAGCAAATGAGAAAAATTATATTTTTAATTGGCAAAAATTTGTTGTTCCTAATGCTGCACATGACTTATCTCCAATTGCTAATTTTGCTGTAGATTTACTTTATCAATGATTACAAAAAATAAAATTGGTTTAATTCTTGGTCCTATAGTTTTTTTTCTAATCAAACTATTTTACGAACCAGCCAATCTATCAGATGAGGGTTTAGCAATCTTAGCATCAACTACATGGGTTGCAATATGGTGGATGACTGAAGCTGTACCAATTTATGTTACGTCACTTATTCCTATTATTTTGTTTCCTCTTTCGGGTGGTTTAGACTTAAAAATTACAACTGCTGCGTATGGACACAAATTTGTTTTTCTATTTATTGGTGGTTTTATTTTGGCTATTGCAATTGAAAAATGGAAACTTCACAAAAGAATTGCTTTAAATATTATCAAAATAGTTGGAACCAAAAAAACAAATATCATACTTGGATTTATGATTGCAACTGCTTTTCTTTCAATGTGGATTTCAAATACAGCAACAGCAGTTATGATATTACCTGTTGGCTTGGCGATAATTTCTCAACTTAAAGATAATCCGAATACTATTGAAAATGAAAATGTGATTTTTGGTAAAACGCTAATGTTAGCTATTGCATATAGCGCATCAATTGGAGGGATGGCAACCTTAATAGGAACGCCACCAAATCTAGTTTTAGCTGGAGTAGTTAAGACTAGCTACAATATTGAAATAAATTTCCTTCAATGGATGTCATTTGGTTTGCCTGTAAGTATATTACTGTTGTTTATCTGCTGGAAATATTTAACTTCAGTTGCATATAATTTTAAAAATGAAAGTTTTGAAAGTGGTGTTGAAGAAATTGATAAGCAAATAAATAGCTTAGGTGAAATGTCTTATGAAGAAAAATCTGTACTAACAGTTTTTATTTTAACTGCACTTGCATGGATTACTCAATCATTTTTAATTAAAAATTATATTCCAAATATAGATGACACTATAATAGCAATAATTGCTGCTGTAGTATTGTTTATACTTCCAAGCAAAAATGGTGATGATAAATTACTTTCTTGGTCAGATGCTGTAAAATTGCCCTGGGGTATTTTACTTTTATTTGGAGGCGGTATGGCTTTAGCCAAAGGTTTTGATACAAGTGGACTAGCAATATGGATTGGAAATCAAATGACGTTTTTTAGTGCAATACCTTTACTTATCATATTATTAACATTAATTACAATGGTAAATTTCTTAACAGAAATAACATCAAATTTAGCTACAACAGCTATGCTTTTACCTGTACTTGTTGCGCTAGCAGATACCATTGATATCAATGCATTTTATTTATTGGTAGGAGCGACAGTAGCTGCTTCCTGTGCATTCATGCTTCCTGTTGCAACACCACCAAATGCTGTGGTATTTGGATCAAAAATTTTAAAAATTGATGATATGATCAAAAAAGGATTTTGGATGAACTTAGTCTCAATTTTAATTTTGACAGCTGCAGTATATTGGGTCTTACCTTTTATTTGGGGTTTTTAGTATAACTTTTTAATAAAAAAGCTATACATTTAAATTTTTATTGATTTAAAGATAAAATAAAAAAAATATAACTTTTTTACAAAAAGTTAATATAAAATTTTAGATTTGTATTTATAAAGAAGAAATGAAAAGAGTTGCAATAATAGGTAGTGGTTTTTCTGGACTAAGTTCAGCAGCTTTCTTAGCGAAGGAAGGTTATAAAGTTACTGTGCTTGAAAAAAACAAATCTGTTGGTGGTAGAGCAAGATTGTTTAAAGAAAAGGGGTATGCTTTTGACATGGGACCAAGTTGGTATTGGATGCCTGAAATTTTTGATAATTTTTTTAAACATTTTAAGAGTAATACCAAAGAGCTTTACACCTTAAAACAACTTGATCCTGGCTTTAAAATAATTTTTGAAAATGAAGAAATAGATCTTCCATCATCATGGGAAGGAATAAGAAATCTTTTTGATAAATATGAAGAAAATGGCTCTAAAAAGCTAGAAGAATTCATGAAAGATGCTGAAATTAAGTATAATATTGGGCTAGAATTTCTTTATAATTCACCAGGGATTTCTCTTACTGAACTTTTAAATCCTAAAATATTAAAAAACATAAATAAACTTCAACTTCTAACATCTTATAGAAAACATATTAAAAAATATTTTACTAATTCATACTTGATTAACATACTAGAATTCCCTGTTTTATTTCTAGGAACATCTGCAAAACATACGCCTGCACTATATAGCCTTATGGCCTATTCTGGCATTAAGCAAGGAACCTTTTACCCTATTGGAGGATTTAATGCAGTTATTAAAAGTATGGAAAAAATATGTAAAGATTTAGGTGTAAATATTTTGACAAATAGTGAGGCAAAAAAAATAAATATTGAAAACAAAAAAGCAGTTTCCATTTCAACTAATAAAGAAAAAATAGAAACAGATTTTTTAATAGCAAGTGCAGACTATGCCCATGTTGAAGAAAAACTTCTTGAAAAAAAATACAGAAACTATTCTGCAGAGTATTGGAATAAAAAAAGTTTTTCCCCATCATCACTTCTTTTTTATCTTGGAGTGACTGAAAAAATAGAAAAACTTGATCACCACACATTATTTTTTGACGAAGATATTGAGCAACACAGTGATGAAATATATGATGAGCCAAAATGGCCAAGCAAACCACTTTTCTATACATGTTGTCCTTCCAAAACTGACCCTAATGTAGCTCCAAAAGGAAAAGAAAATTTATTTATTTTAATTCCAATTGCCTCGGGGTTAAAAGACTCACCGGAAATTAGAGACAAATATTATGACATTGTGATGAATAGGCTGGAAAAGTTTTGCAATTCTGAAATTAGAAAAAATGTTGAATACAAAAAAAGTTATTGTATAAATGACTTTATAAATGACTATAATGCATTTAAAGGAAATGCATATGGACTTGCAAACACTTTAATGCAAACCGCAAACCTTAAGCCAAAAATTATTAATAAAAAAGTTAGAAACATTTATTATACTGGGCAATTAACAGTTCCTGGACCAGGAGTTCCTCCTTCAATTATTTCCGGTCAACTTGTTGCTGAACAAATTATAAAAGCAAAATAATGAAGAAAATTTTTGACGAAGTATCTCAGAAATGTAGTGAAATTACAACTAAACACTACAGCACAAGTTTCTCACTTGGAATAAAGTTATTAGATAAAAAAATTCATAACCCAATTTATTCAATTTATGGATTTGTTCGTTTTGCTGACGAAATAGTTGATAGTTTTCATGATTATAATAAAAAGGAACTTCTTCAACAATTTAAATCTGAAACAAAAGATGCAATAAAAAATAAAATTAGCTTAAACCCAATACTAAATAGCTTTCAACACGTTGTGAATAAATTCAATATTGAATGGGAGCATATTGAACATTTTCTTAATAGTATGGAAAATGATTTGGAGAAAAAAGAACATGATCAAGAAAGCTATAAGAAATACATTAAAGGTTCTGCAGAAGCTGTTGGACTAATGTGCTTAAGAGTTTTTTGCAACAACAAAAACCAACTATATGATGAGCTTGAAAAGTATGCCGTAAGCTTGGGGTCTGTATTTCAAAAAGTAAATTTCATTAGAGATATAAGTGCAGATTACAACCAACTACAAAGAGTATACTTTCCCGATTTAGATATTCAAAATTTTAATGAAACTGAAAAAGAAAAAATAGAGAATGATATTGAAAGAGAATTTAATTTAGCGCTAATTGGAATTAAAAGACTTCCTACATCTTCAAAAAAAGGAGTCTATCTCGCATACTCATATTACTATAGTTTATTTAACAAAATAAAAGCAATACCAGCAAAAAAAATAATGACTGAGAGAATTAGAATTCCAGATTTTCTAAAAATTTTAATACTTATTAAGGTTGAATTTAAAAGCTTATTCGGTTTAATATGAAAAATCTAATTTTATTTATTTTTTTAATCAATGTAAACTATTGTTTCTCTCAAAACATTGAAGATATTCGTGATTTATATTTTACAAAAGAAGCAAACATTAATAAATGTGATTCTATTTATAATATTCTAAAACTAATTAAAAACAAAAACAATACTTTATACGCTTATAGCGGAGCAAACTCCCTTTTATATTGTAAGACTATAGATAATGTTTTTGAAAAATTCAGTTACTTTGAAAAAGGAAAAAATATTATTGAAAAAGCAATAGATAAAGAACCAAATAACATTGAAATTAAATTTCTTAGATACATAAATCAAATGAATACCCCATGGTTTTTGAACTACAAAAAAAACATAAAAGAAGACTATAAATTTATAATTTCGAATCTAGATTTGATCAAAAGTGAAAAATTAAAGAATCAAATTATAACAAGCTTAAAAGAATACAAATGATTGTAAATGGTTTAATTGTAATATTTACTTTTTTCTTTATGGAATTTGTCGCATGGTTTGCTCACAAATACATAATGCATGGATTTTTATGGTCTTTACATAAAGATCATCACCAAGTAGATCCAAATAAAACATTTCAAAAAAACGACTATTTCTTTTTGATCTTTGCCATACCATCAATTGTTTGTTTTGTTTTAGGAGCTGAAAATTACAACTATCTATTCTTTATAGGTATCGGAATAGTTTTATATGGTCTAGCATACTTTATTATTCATGAAATTATAATCCACAGAAGACTTCCACCACCTTCAAAAACTAAAAACAAATATATTATTGCGATAAGAAAAGCGCATAAAATTCATCATAAAAATAGAAATAAAGATCACTGTATTAATTTTGGGATGTTAGTTGTTCCTTGGAAATACTTTAAATAATTTATAAAAACTTATAAATTAATGAGTTTGAATTTTAATTGATTCGTATTTAATTGAATCATTCGGAACTAACTTTTCTTTTTTATATACATCTACATTTTTTTTATTTCCACAAGAAGAAAAAAAAAGAAAAAAAAGTAATAAACTAAGACCTATGTTGCATGATTTTTTCATATGCCTCTTGAATAGAAAGAAATTTTTCATTTGCCAATTTAACAATGTCATCACTCACTCCTTGTAATTTGTCAGGATGATATTTCATAACAAGTTTTCTATATGATTTTTTAATTTCATCAATACTAGCTTTTTTATCAACTTCAAGTATTTTGTAATAATTATCTAAAGAAGAAGAACCCTTAACAAACATTGCAGAAATTGACTGAAAATCTTGAGAACTTACATTTAAATAAGTTGCAATCTTATTAATCAAATTGATTTCAGACTGATGAACTTCATTGTCGCTTGAAGCTACACCAAAAAGAAAATGAACAATTTGAAGTCTTGAGGCATGATTTATAGATTGTGTTAATTGCAAACAAATTGCTCTTAACTGTGAAGATAAAGACTGTTTGTTTAAAGTATTAAATATTTCAAAATACTTTTTTGCCTTAACTTCACCAAATGTTCTGGAGAAAAATGTTTTAACATAATTTAATTCTTCTTGTCTAATTCGACCATCTGCTTTTATAACTAAAGACGCTAAAATTAAAAGAGAAACCTCATATGCCTTTTCATTATCATTCTTTCCAGTAAAAAAGTTTTTTCCAATATAGTACCCAATAATTGCACCAATTGGCCCGCCAAAAAACCAACCTGCTCCTATTCCAACCCATTTACCTATTGACATAACATTTTTTTTGACAAAATTAATGCTATTTTTTAATTTGAATTTTTTCTTTCATAAGAAAGAATTAATAAATAATAACTAAAAACTCCAATGGTATATAATACTGCTGTCAAATAAAATATTGTAGAATATGTGTAACCAGAATCTATTAAAAAACGAAAAATTTGTGAACTAAAATACCAACTTCCACTCCAAATGGCAGACATCACTGCACTTAACATTTCTTGATTACTTTTACCTACATAATTCATTGTTAATTCTGATGTCATTGGAGCAGCTAAATTCATAAGGGGTGCTCTTAATAAATAACAAAAAAGAGCAATAGGAAGTGCAAACCAATAGTCCTTAAAAAGCTCTGTAGTTGCCAAAATAACTAAAGCAATAACCGCTATGCTTTGACTTATAGTTATACCCTTTTTAAAACCAAATTTCCTTTTTACATTTGGCACATATAATGAACTTACTGCAACTAAAAGACTCGTACAAGAACCAATGAGTGCAAACTCCGATGCTTCAATCATAAAGTTATGAAAGAAAAATAGATTTATAAATGGAATAGTCAAACCTGCGCCAATTGCTATTATCAATGTTGGAATTGTAGCTTTAACAATTAATAACCAATCTAAATCTTTTATAAAGTTTTTTTTATTAC
>Ga0208763_1000251_pt1 | contig 11677 bp, 8 predicted proteins | sample ETNtaG_20_FD_185756 | JGI IMG/M metagenome (GOLD analysis project Ga0208763, IMG submission 185756) | Marine microbial and viral communities from oxygen minimum zone, Eastern Pacific Ocean - ETNP201306PF45B (SPAdes) (version 2) | ecosystem: Environmental > Aquatic > Marine > Oceanic ... | reverse complement strand
AGTTAGTAAAATCGTAATTCATAAATTAAATGAAGGAGTTTTTCACTCTACGCTTTATTTTAAAAACTCAATATCAAAAGAAGAAATTGAAATTGATTCAAGAACTTCTGATGCACTTAATTTACTTTTTAGTACATTTTTTTCAAAATTTTCTAATGTAAATTTATATCCAATATTTTTACTTCTGTTATAACTCTCCATATACACATATTGATCTTTTTGGATTTGCATATGAATATTTTTAATCCTTTTCTTTTGTTTTCTTTTTACATATTTATTTTCAAAATCAATTCGAGTTTTATTCGTTTCTGGAATTATAAAATTTCCTAAAATGAATGAAAGCGATGCTAGAAAAATAGCAGAAAAAATAAAAGGTCTTAATAGTCTCGAAAAGCTCATGCCGCTATTTAACATTGCTATTATCTCACTATCTCCTGCCATTTTAGAAGTAAAATATATTACAGAAATAAATATAAATAGAGGGCTAAATAGATTTCCAAAATAAGGTATGAAGTTTAAATAGTAATCAAAGATTATTTTTTCCAGAGAGACTTCACTTCTTAAAAAATCATCAATTTTCTCCGAGATATCAAAAACAATAACAATAACAAGTATAAGAGAAATGGCAAAGAAAAACGTACTTAAAAATTTCTTAATTATATACCAGTCAAATTTTTTCATTAGAGCCTTCGATCTAATTTTTTTACCATTTTATCTTTCCATTCACTAAACTTTCCAAGTGCTATGTATTTTTTACTTTCTTCTAATAACCATATATAGAATCTAATATTGTGAAGTGTTGCAATTTGTTTTGCTAAGAGTTCGTTATTAGAGAATAAATGTCTCAAATAAGCTTTTGAATATGTTGCGTCAACATATGAGGTCCCATTTTCGTCAATTGGAGAAAAATCATTTTTCCATTTTTGATTTTTAATATTAATTGTACCCTCCGAAGTAAATAGCATACCATTTCTTGCATTTCTACTAGGCATTACACAGTCAAACATATCAATACCTAATGCTATGTTTTCTAGAAGATTTGATGGTGTTCCAACGCCCATTAAATATCTAGGTTTGTTTTTTGGAAAAATGTTGGTTACAATTTCTGTCATTTCATACATTAAATCATGGGGTTCACCAACTGATAATCCGCCAATTGCATATCCATCCAATTCATATTTTACAATTTCTTCAGCTGATTGCTTTCTTAAATCTTTATATACACTGCCTTGAACTATTGGAAATAGCGATTGTGAGAAATTATATTTTTCATTTGTCATATTGAATCTATCGCAACACCTTTTTAACCATCTATGTGTTAAGTTCATTGATGCCTTTGCATATTTATATTCACATGGGTATGGTGTGCACTCATCAAATGCCATAATAATATCTGCTCCTATCAATCTTTGAACATCGATTGCATACTCTGGGGTAAAAAAATGTCTTGCACCATTAATGTGAGATTGAAATTCAACACCTTTTTCGGATATTTTTCTATTATTTGCCAAAGAATAAACCTGGTATCCACCACTATCTGTCAAGATTGGTTTATCCCATCCAATAAATTTATGCAAACCCCCAGCTTTAGTAATAGTATCGAGCCCAGGTTTTAAATATAAATGATATGTATTTCCAAGTATAATTTGCGCTTTAGAATCGTCTTTTAGTTCGTGTTGATGAACCCCTTTAACACTTCCTGATGTTCCAACGGGCATAAAAATAGGAGTATCTATTTTGCCATTGTCAGTTATAATTTCTCCTAATCTAGCATTTGATTTTTTATCAACTTTTTTTAAAGTAAAATCCATTTAACAAATGTAATCTAATTTGAGACTTCAATAATATAAAACTAGTAAGATATTCTTATTTTTGCTATGATAGTTACTGATGCTATCGCTTTATTTTTAAAGAGGAAAGTCCGGACACCAAAGAGTAGCATAGCGGATAACATCCGTCCAGTGTAAACTGAGGACTAGTGCAACAGAAAGAATGTACAGTTTGGCTGTAGTGAAATCATGTAAACTCTATGCGGTGCAATGCCATGTATACCAAGATATGGAGATTACTCGTCTTTCTTGGGGGGTGGGCAGCTTGATGTAATAGGTAACTATTATACTAGATAAATGATAGCACTCTTAAAGAGAACAGAATCCGGCTTACGTGTAACTATTGTTTTAAGCCGACACTTAGGTGTCGGCTTTTTATATATTTGTTTTATGAAGTTAAATCTTATCATTTTATTTAGTTTTTTTTCTTTGAATTATACTTTCTCTCAGGATACTCTTTTGAAAATTGTTCAGTTGGATGATGTTATAATTTCAGAGCAAAAGAATGGGTTTTCAGTTGAAGATTTTATTTCATATGTTAAAAATGACACAACTTTTTACAAGGGTTTTAAACATCTAAGGTATTTTAAACATAGTTACAATAGTAAATTAAATATTTACAATAAAAAAGATGAGAAAATTGGAGAATTAAATAGGCTTGGTACGCATTATGTTGATTCGAATAAGGCTTGGGTTATTGATGATTCATTAAATTACTCAGGAAAAATATATAAAAGAAATGGTGACTATAAATATTATACAACTGAAGCATTTGACGAGGTTTTTTTTCCATACGATACAGTTAATGTTTCTTTGTCTATTAGTAAGAAAAAAAATAAGGACGAAAGTCAGAATATGAGAGATGCAAAAACTATTGGGTTTTCAATTGGAACAGATAATGTTAAGCAATCCAAAGGTGGTGCTAGTAAAAGATTTGCAATTTTTGATATTGATATGCAAAAATATTATGATTATATAATTAGTGACACTTTGTATTTAGGAAAACCATGCTATGTTTTTACAGTCAAGGTAAAAGAAAATTTAACAGAAAAAGATCGTGAAAAAGCTTTGATAAGAAAAGTTTTATCATATTTCGATAAAGATAATTTTAATGTTATATACAGAGAATATAAGTTTGTATATAAAAATTGGTTGATTGATTTAGATATGGATGTTGTAGTCTATTTAGATTATATTGATAATTATCATGTGCCAACAAAAATTAAATACGATGGTTTTTGGAAAGTGTTATTTTTCAAAAAAGAAAAAGCTGATTTTTCTTTAAATCTATATAATTATCATTTAAGGTAGAAAATTCTATCTAAAAAATATTTATTAAAATGTTTTGCAGAATAGAAAAACAGCTTAAATTTGCCATCTAAATAGAATATATCAAGAATTATGCCTAAAAGAACATTTCAACCATCTAACAGAAAAAGAAAAAATAAGCATGGCTTTATGGATCGTATGTCTTCAGCTGATGGTCAAAAAGTAATATCTAGAAGAAGAGCTAAAGGAAGAAAAAGATTAACAGTTTCTGACGAAATGGGCCATAAATAAAATGTATTCTTTAAAAGAAATATAAGTGTTGCTTTTGCAGCACTTTTTTTTTGATTTTTTTTAAAAACTTTTGAAAACTTTAATTACTAGTAAGTAAATCAAATAACAAAAAATGTAAATTCGCATTAATCTTAAAAAAATATGCCAAAAAATAATTCAATAAAATCAATATTAATAATAGGTAGCGGTCCTATTGTAATTGGTCAAGCTTGTGAATTTGATTATTCAGGTTCTCAGGCATCAAGATCTCTCAGGGATGAAGGGATTGAAGTTTCTTTAATAAATTCTAATCCTGCAACAATTATGACCGATAAGGTTGTTGCTGATCATGTTTATTTAAAGCCATTAACTCCAGAATCAATTATTGAAATTTTAGAAGAAAGAGATATAGATGCAGTATTACCAACGATGGGTGGTCAAACAGCATTAAATTTATGCATTGATGTTGATGAAAAGGGGATTTGGAAAAAATACAATGTTGATATTATTGGTGTTGATATTGATGCAATTCATATTACAGAAGATAGAGAGCAGTTTAGAAAATTAATGAATGAAATTGATATTCCTGTTGCACCAGCTAAAATTGCAACTTCTTTTTTGCAAGGAAAAAAAATTGCTCAGGAACTAGGATTTCCTTTGGTTATTAGACCTTCATTTACTCTTGGGGGAAGTGGAGCATCATTTGTACACACAAAAGAAGAATTTGAAGAGCTCCTGTCAAAAGGTTTACATGCGTCGCCTATTCACGAAGTTTTAATTGACAAAGCAGTTGTTGGATGGAAAGAGTATGAACTGGAATTACTTAGAGATGATAATGATAATGTAATTATAATATGTAACATTGAAAATCTTGATCCAATGGGAATTCATACAGGAGATTCAATTACAATAGCACCATCAATGACATTATCTGATTCCGCATATCAAAGAATGAGAACAATGGCCATCAAAATGATGAGATCTATTGGTGAGTTTGCTGGAGGATGTAATGTTCAATTTGCTGTTAGTCCAGACGAAAAAGAAGATATAATCGCAATCGAAATTAATCCTAGAGTTTCAAGATCTTCTGCACTTGCTTCAAAAGCTACAGGATACCCAATTGCAAAAATTGCCTCCAAGTTAGCAATTGGATATACTTTAGATGAACTTAATAATCAAATTACTAAAAATACTTCGGCTTGTTTTGAACCAACATTAGATTATGTTGTTATTAAAATTCCAAGATGGAATTTTGATAAGTTTAAAGGTTCTGATACTAATTTAGGTTTACAAATGAAATCAGTTGGAGAGGTTATGGCAATTGGAAGATCTTTTCAAGAAGCACTTCAAAAAGGATGTCAGTCTTTGGAAATTGGAAGAAATGGTTTAGGTGCAGATGGAAGAGAAATAACTAATCAAGATGAAATTTTAAATAGATTAAAATATGCAAGTAGCGATAGAATATTTAGAATATACGATGCATTCAGAATAGGTATTCCAATTCAAAGAATTCATGACATAACCAAGATAGATTTTTGGTTTTTAAGACAAATAGAGGAATTGGTTGTTTTTGAAAATGAAATTAGACAGTATACAATTAAAAATATTTCAAAAGATTTGCTTTTGGAGGCAAAAATTAAAGGATTTGCAGATAGGCAAATAGCCCATTTACTAAGTTGCCTTGAAAGTGAAGTGTTTAATACAAGACAATCAATGAATATAAATAGAGTATATAAGTTAGTTGATACTTGTGCTGCAGAATTTGTTGCTAAAACACCATATTACTATTCTACTTTTGAAATGGATAAAGAAGTTGATGGAAAAAGATTTGCTGAGAATGAAAGTATTTCATCCGATAAGGAGAAAATCATTGTACTAGGATCTGGACCTAATAGAATTGGACAAGGAATTGAATTTGATTATTCTTGTGTTCACGGTGTACTTGCATCAAAAGAATGTGGATATGAAACAATTATGATAAATTGTAATCCTGAAACAGTTTCTACTGATAATGATACAGCCGACAAATTATATTTTGAACCTGTTTTTTGGGAACATATTTACGATATAATCCTTCATGAAAAACCTAAAGGTGTTATTGTTCAATTAGGTGGACAAACAGCTTTAAAATTAGCTGAAAAGCTTGAAAGGTATAATATTAACATAATGGGTACTTCTTATAAAGCTCTAGATGTTGCAGAAGATAGAGGTAGGTTCTCTGAACTACTAGAAAAGAATAATATTCCATTTCCGAAATTTGCTGTTGCCCAAACTGCAGAAGAAGCAATTAATATTTCAAAAGACCTAAATTTTCCAATCTTAGTGAGACCTTCATATGTTTTAGGTGGGCAGGGAATGAAAATTGTTATTAATGAAGATGAATTAGAGCATCATATAATTAATCTACTAAAGGATATTCCTGGTAATCGAGTTCTATTAGATCATTATTTAGATAATGCAATAGAAGCAGAAGCTGATGCCATTTGTGATGGGAAGGATGTATATATCATTGGTATCATGGAGCATATTGAGCCTTGTGGTATTCACTCTGGTGATTCTTACGCTGTGTTACCTACATTTGATCTAAGTGATAATGTAAGGCAACAAATGATTGATATAACCAAAAAAATAGCTGTTGCACTAGAAACAGTTGGTTTAATTAATATTCAATTTGCAATTAAAGATGAAGTAGTTTATGTTATTGAAGCAAACCCTAGAGCTTCTCGAACTGTTCCTTTTATTGCTAAGGCCTATGATGAGCCTTATGTTAATTATGCTTCTAAAGTAATGCTAGGACAAAATAAAGTTGCTGATTTTGAGTTTAATCCTAAGAAAAAAGGATATGCTATAAAAGTTCCAGTATTTTCATTTAATAAATTTCCAAATGTTAATAAGGAATTAGGACCTGAAATGAAGTCTACAGGAGAAAGTATTTATTTTATTGATGATTTAACTGATGATTATTTTGTAAAAGTGTATTCTGAAAGAAATTTATATTTGAGTAAATAATGCCATTTTTAAAAACACTAGCTATTATTTTTTTAGTGTACTATTTTTTCAAATACACTTTAAGATTATTAGCCCCTTTTATTTTACAATCTTTTGCAAAAAAGATGCAGCAAAAATTTAAAGATCAATATAATCAACAAGAAGGTAATCAGCAAAAAGAAGGAGAAATTACTATTGAAGGAAAAAATAAAAAAACCAATTCTAAAGATCACAACGTTGGTGATTATGTAGATTTTGAAGAGGTTGACGAATAAAAAATATTATGATTGGAATTAATAATTTAAAATCTCATGCTCTAGTAGTCACATTATTTGCTTTAATATCATTCGCTTATTTTTCTCCTTTATTAGAAGGAAAAAGAATCGATGGTCATGATGTTAAAACTTGGATTGGAATGTCGAAAGAAATTAGCGATCATAGAGAAAAAACTGGAGAAGAAGCACTATGGACAAACTCTATTTTTTCTGGAATGCCAGCATACCAAATATCTGTTAAATATTCAAACCTTATTAAATATATTGATAAAGCTATTTCATTCGGATTTCCCAGACCAGCCAATCTACTTTTTCTTTACTTACTTGGTTTTTATCTTTTACTTGTTTCATTAAATATTGATTATAGAATTGCTGCTCTTGGAGCTTTTGCATATGCTTTTTCTTCCTACTTTTTTATAATAATTCAAGCTGGTCATATGACAAAAGCTCATGCTATAGCTTATCTTCCAATGGTTGTAGCTGCTGTTTTGTATACTTACAGAGGTAAAATGTTATTGGGTGGAGTTTTGACATCTTTAGCTGTGGCACTACAAATATTTACAAATCATTATCAGATTACATATTATTTGATTTTAATTTTATTATTTGTTGGATTTACTCAGTTTTATAAAGATTTTAAAGGAAAAACACTCCCTTCTTTTTTTAAAAAGACTGGAGTTTTATTTTTAGCAGCTTTTTTAGCAGCTGGCACTTCATATACTAGACTGAAAACAACTATAGACTATGGTAAAGAAACTACTAGAGGAAAATCAGAGTTAACTAATAATATTGATAATAAAACAAAAGGTTTAGACAAGGATTATGCAACTCAATGGAGTTATGGTGTAGCAGAATCAATGACACTTTTAATTCCAAATTTTCATGGTGGAAGTAGCATGAGCAGTGTTCTGTCAATTGATGATTCACAAACTTTAGATTTTTTAAGAAAATTTAGAAATAAAAAATTAGCAAATGCCCTACAGTTTAAGGCAGGGTCATATTGGGGAGAACAGCCAATTGTGTCAGGGCCAACATATGTTGGAGCCATAGTTATATTTCTATTTATACTCGGGCTGCTATTAGTGAAAAATGAATTAAGAATATGGATATTGTTGGCTACAATCATGTCTCTAATGCTAGCTTGGGGTAAGAATTTTATGCCTTTAACAGATTTCTTTCTTGATTACTTTCCTGGATACAATAAATTTAGAGCAGTTTCAATGATTTTAGTAATTGCTGAGTTTACAATTCCTTTGTTAGCCTTTATAGGATTAAATAAATTTCTTTCTTCTAATTCTAAATTTGAAGATTTAAAGAAATTAAAAATTGCATTTTACACCGCAGGAGGAATTACACTAATTTTTGCACTTTTTCCAAATATGTTTTTAGATTTCTTGTCAGAAAAAGATTTAACACCTATATCTTCTGGTGTTAAAACTCCTGATGGTTTTCTTGATGGATTAATTGCTGATAGATCCTCTTTATTGCAAGCTGACTCATGGAGATCCTTTTTATTCATTCTATTATCCTTTGGTGTTTTATTTGCGTTTATCAAAGAAAAATTAAATAAGAAATATGCTATTTTATTAATTGGAGCTTTATTAATAGCTGATATGTGGAACATTAATAAGAGATATCTTAACGATGAGCATTTTGTCAGAAAAAACAAGGTAAAGAATCCTTATAAACCTACTCAAGCAGATAATTTTATTTTAAAAGATAAGGATCCTAATTTTAGAGTTTTTAATCAAAGTGTTAGTACATTTAATGATGCTAGTACTTCTTACTTTCATAAATCTATTGGAGGTTATCACGGAGCAAAACTTAAACGATATCAAGAGCTAATAGAATTTCATATTTCAAGAGGAAATATTAGTGTTTTAAACATGTTAAATACAAAATATTTTATTACTCAAGATGGTCGTGCTCAAATAAATGCTGGAGCTCTTGGAAATGCATGGCTTATTGAGGACGTTAAGATTGTAAAAAATGCTGACGAAGAAATTGCGGCTCTCGGCAATTTTGATCCCGCAAAAACAATCATTGTTGATGAAAGGTTTAAAGATAATTTAAACAAGATCAAGTTTTCATCTTTAGGGTCAATAAGATTAGATTCCTATCAACCCAATAATTTAATATACACAACAAATTTAAATGAAGAAGGGTTAGCAATTTTTTCTGAGATATATTATAAAGACGGTTGGAATGCTTATATAGATGGGGTAAAAACAGAACATTTTAGAGCTAATTATGTTTTAAGAGCCATGAAAATTCCAGCTGGTAATCATACTATTGAATTTAAGTTTGAACCTTCAGTTTTTATAAGTGGTGAAAGAATTTCTTTAGCTTCATCCATTTCTTTAATACTCCTTTTAATTTTTGCTTGCTATAGGGAGTTTAAATTAAAATGAAAAAGATTCTAATTATTTCATATTATTGGCCTCCAAATACTGGTTCTGGTGTTCAAAGATGGTTGAAGTTTAGTAAATATTTAGTGGATTTAAATTGGTCTCCAATAATAGTTACACCAAAAAACCCATACATCGAGTTAAAGGATTCTGAATTAATTAATGATGTTTCTGATAAAATTAAAGTAATAAAACTTCCAATTTGGGAGCCTTACTCTTTTAAAGACAAATTATTTGGAAAAGACAAAAAATCTCAAACTTCCGGTTTAATTTCAAAGGAAAACACATTTAAAGATAAACTTCTTAATTGGGTTAGAGGAAATTTATTTATTCCAGATCCAAAAAAATATTGGGTTAGTCCTACGGTTAATAGTCTAAAAAGCATAATAAAAGAACAAAAGATTAATTATATTGTTTCTACAGGACCCCCTCATTCTATGCATTTAATTGCTCTGGAATTAAAGAAAATTTTTAGTAACCTAAATTGGATTGCCGATTTTAGAGACCCATGGACTAATTTGGACATTTTAAATGATTTTAATCTATCTAAAAGATCATTAAAAATTCATAGAAATTTAGAGAATAATGTTCTGAAAAATGCAGATTTAGTTCTGACTGTTGGAGAGAGATGGGCAGCAGATTTTAAAGATTTAGGAGCTAAAAATGTTAAGGTTATTACCAATGGTTATGATAGTGATGATTTTATAGATTTTAAAGATTTAGATACTGATAAATTTATTTTAGGGCACTATGGTATAATGAATCATCTTAGGAACCCTTCTAATTTATGGAAGGCATTAAATGAACTATGTTTAGAGAATAATGATTTTAATAAAAGTTTAGAAATTAGATTGTCAGGTAATATTGATAAAAATATTTTAAATGAAATCAGTAAATACCCATTTTTGAACTCTAAACTAGTTAATTTAGGTTTTCTTAATCATAAAGATGTCATTAAAGAATACTCCATGGCTAGTCTTTTATTGTTATTATTATTTGATTCAAAGAGCGGTGAAGGAAATTATCCAGGAAAATTATTTGAATACATAGCAACAAAAAAACCTATTTTATCATTTGGACCAACAGAAAGCGATGTTAAAAATATTTTAAAAAATGGTTTTGGAATTTATCACGCATATAAAAGTGATGTTAATTCAATAAAAGAGAATATTTTATCTGTCTATAATCATAAGTATGTAAATAAAGATTTAGATTCAACAAAATATTCTAGAAAACATTTGACAAAAGAATTGGTGAAAATTTTAGAGGAACTGTAATGGGAGTTATTAGAAAACAAAGTATTAGTAATTCAATTATTTTCTATATGGGAATGACAATTGGAGCAATTAATACAGTTTTAATTTATCCTAATGTTTTTAATGATCAACCAGAACACTGGGGTCTAATTCAATTGATAGTTGCTTATGGTTTAGTATTATCCACATTTACATCTTTTGGAATTCCAAAAGTTCTTTTGAAGTTTTTTCCAACTTACAGAGATAAATCAAAACTTTTGACATATAGTTTGTTGATTCCATTTTTTGGATTAATATCTGTTTTTATAATTTATTTATTTTTTAAAAATGAAATTTTTATTGCATTTAAAATGGATCCGCTTCTTAAAGAAAATTTCATATATGTTTTTATTTTAATTTTTTGTATTTCATTTTATGAGATTTTTTCGGCTCTTTCAAGATCATTTCTTGATGCAATAACACCAGTTGTTTTGAATGAGTTTTTTTTAAAAAGTTACACTTTAATTATATTACTTTTTCATGGGTTCAAGTTCATTGATTTTTCAACTTTTTTGATTTTATATGTTTCTGGATATCTAATTAAATTATTTATACTTTCTATTATTAATTTTTACAATAAGAGACTTTCATTTACTTTAAAATTATCTGATCTAAATTATAGCGAATTATTCAAATTTGGTTTGTACGTTTTTGCTGGTGGTTTATCAATTATGATTGTTACTAGACTAGATATGCTAATGATCGGGTATTTATTAGATCTCGAGCAAGTTGCATTTTATACTTTAGCGTTTTATATAGGAAATGCTATAGCAATTCCAGGAAGATCTGTTATTTCAATATCTGTTCCTCTTATTTCTAAAGCTTGGGAAAATCAAGATATTAAAGAAATTGATATGATATATTCAAAATCAGCTATTAATCAATTAATTGTTTCTGGACTTTTATTTTTGGTAGTTTGGTTAAATATTGATGATGTTCTTTCATTATTACCAGAAAAGTTTTCTTATGGGAAATGGGTTGTTTTTTATATTGGTTTAGCTCAGCTTGTAAATATGTCATGTGGGGTAAACGGTGCTATAATTGTTAATTCTAAGTATTATAAATATGACTTATATACTAACCTTATTCTTCTGGCTATAACGGTATTGTTAAATTTTCTTTTAATTCCAATTTTTGGAATAAATGGTGCTGCTATGGCAACTGCTTTTTCAATTATTTTCTTTAACCTTATTAGATTGATAATTATTTATAATAAGATTCAAATACAGCCTTTTTCTTTAAAAACCTTATTAACTATTATACTGTTAATCTTAGTTTATTTAATATGCTTTAAGCTTGATTTTGATAATATCTTTCTAAGTATAGCTATCAAAACAATTTTG
>Ga0208763_1000250_pt1 | contig 11681 bp, 22 predicted proteins | sample ETNtaG_20_FD_185756 | JGI IMG/M metagenome (GOLD analysis project Ga0208763, IMG submission 185756) | Marine microbial and viral communities from oxygen minimum zone, Eastern Pacific Ocean - ETNP201306PF45B (SPAdes) (version 2) | ecosystem: Environmental > Aquatic > Marine > Oceanic ... | reverse complement strand
TGTTGCACTTGGAAAACTTGCTGAAGAAGATCCAACGTTCACAGTAAAAACTGATGAGGATTCTGGTCAAACAATTATTTCAGGAATGGGAGAACTCCATTTAGATATTATTGTTGATAGACTAAGAAGAGAATTTTCTGTTGATGTAAATCAAGGTGCTCCTCAGGTAGCCTACAAAGAAGCAATTATGTCATCTGTTGACCACAAAGAAGTTTATAAAAAGCAATCTGGAGGTAGAGGAAAATTTGCTGATATTAGATTTGAGTTATCACCTGTAGATTCAGATTTTGAAGGTGAAGGTTTACAATTTGTAAATGAAATAAAAGGAGGAAATATTCCAAAAGAATTTATTCCTTCTGTTGAAAAAGGATTTGGCATGGCTATGTCTAATGGTGTTTTAGCTGGTTTCCCATTAAATTCAATGAAAGTAAGATTATATGATGGGTCATATCATGATGTTGATTCGGATGCACTTTCTTTTGAGTTATGTGCTCAAATTGCATTCAAAGCAGCAGCAAAGCAGGCATCCCCAGTCTTATTAGAGCCAATCATGAAATTAACTGTTATAACACCTGAAGAAAATATGGGAGATGTAATAGGAGATTTAAATAGAAGAAGAGGTCAAGTTGAAGGAATGGATGACAAAGGAGGTGCAAAGGTTGTAAATGCTAAGGTGCCACTATCAGAAATGTTTGGTTACATTACTGACTTAAGAACTATCACATCAGGAAGAGCAACATCTACAATGGAGTTTTTTGCATTTGAAAATGCTCCTAAGAATATTTCTGAAGAAGTTATATCTAATACTAAAGGAGAAAAATAATATGGCACAGAAAGTAAGAATTAAACTCAAATCTTTTGATCATACATTAGTAGATCAGTCTGCAGAAAAAATAGTAAAAACTGTAAAAAATTCTGGAGCTATAATCAGTGGTCCAATTCCTTTACCAACTCATAAAAGAATATATACTGTATTACGTTCACCACACGTTAATAAGCAAGCAAGAGAGCAATTTCAACTTGCTAATCACAGAAGACTGATGGATATTTATTCATCTTCATCAAAAACTATTGATGCATTGATGAAATTAGAGTTGCCAAGTGGGGTTAAAGTAGAAATTAAAGTAATTTAAATAAAGAAAGATGGCAGGATTAATAGGTAAAAAAATAGGTATGACGTCGATGTTTTCTGATGAAGGGAAAAATATTCCTTGTACTATCATTCAAGCAGGCCCTTGTACTGTCACTCAAATTAAAACTAACGCAACAGACGGTTACGATGCTGTTCAAATTTCTTTTGATGAACAGAAAGAATCTCGTTTATCTAAAGCATTATTAGGCCACTACAAAAAAGCTAATGCTACTCCTTCAAAAAAATTAGTAGAAGTATCTTTCGATACTGAAGCTAAACTTGGAGATTCCTTAAATGTTGATTTATTCGCTGAGGGAGACTTTGTTACTGTATCTGGAAACTCCAAAGGAAAGGGTTTTCAGGGTGTTGTTAAAAGACATGGATTTGCAGGTGTAGGTGATGCTACGCATGGTCAACATAATAGAATGCGTGCTCCAGGATCTATTGGTGCTGCTTCATATCCTGCAAGAGTATTTAAAGGTATGAGAATGGCAGGGCAAATGGGTAATGCTAAAGTAAAAGTTGAGAATTTGCAAGTTATGAAGGTAATGAATGACAAAAATATAATGATAGTGAAGGGGGCTGTTCCTGGACCTAAAAATTCATATTTAATAATAGAGAAATAATGAAGATAGCTGTACATAACATAAAAGGTAAAGAAACTAAGAAACAATTAGATCTTAGTAAAGACATCTTTGGTATTGAGCCAAATGATCATGCTATATATTTAGATGTTAAGCAACATCTTGCTAACAAAAGAAAAGGAACACATAGTGCTAAAGAAAGGGGAGATATAGTAGGAAGCCGTAGAAAATTAAGAAAGCAAAAAGGAAGTGGTGCTGCTAGAGTTGGTGATATTAAGAACCCACTATTTAGAGGTGGAGGACGAGTTTTTGGACCTAGACCAAGAAGTTACGATTTTAAAGTTAATAAAAAAGTAAAAAGGTTAGCTCGAAAATCAGCTTTAACATATAAACTAAACGAGAAAAATATAATTATTCTTGAAGATTTCAATTTTGATAATCCATCTACAAAATCATATTCTTCAGCTCTGAACAATTTTGATTTACTAAATAATAAAACACTTCTTGTTTTAGATAAGCCTAATAATAACATTCTTTTATCTTCTAGAAATTTAGCAAAAGCTAAAGTTGTTTTAGCTTCTGAATTAAACACTTATGATATTATGAATGCTAACAAAATGCTTTTTGTTGAATCTTCAATTAAGGTAGTTGAAGAAACTTTTTAATTTATAGAAATGAGTATTATAAAAAAACCAGTAATTACAGAAAAAATGACACTTGAAACTGAAAAATTCAATCGTTATGCCTTTGTAGTTGATAGAAAAGCTAATAAAATTCAAATCAAAAAAGCAGTTGAAGAGCAGTATGATGTTGTTGTTGATTCTGTTAGAACAATGGTTTGTATAGGTAAAAAGAGAGTAAGAGGTACAAAATCAGGAATGATCGTTGGTAAAACTAGTACATATAAAAAAGCAATTGTACAATTAAATGAAGGTGAAGCAATAGACTTTTATAGTAATATATAATATAAAGAAATGGCAGTAAGAAAATTTAAACCAGTAACTCCAGGACAAAGACATAAGATAGCTATATCTTTTGATACTATAACTACATCAAAACCTGAAAAAAGTTTACTCGTACCAAATCACAGATCTGGAGGTAGAAATGATACTGGAAAAATGACTATTGCAAATGTTGGTGGTGGTCATAAGAAGAAATATAGATTAATAGATTTTAAAAGAGATAAGCATAATATACCTGCAAAAGTGGCATCTATTGAATATGATCCAAATAGAACTGCAAATATTGCACTATTACACTACAGTGACGGTGAGAAAAGATATATTATATCACCAGAAGGTTTATCAGTTGGAATGGAACTATTATCTGGAAAAGATGCTCCTATAAATGTAGGAAATACACTTCCTTTGAGTGCTTTACCACTTGGGACAATAATTCATAATGTTGAGTTAAAACCTGGACAAGGTGCCATAATGGTTAGAAGTGCTGGTGCATATGCCCAACTAATGGCAAGAGATGGAAAATATGCTACTGTAAAATTAGCTTCAGGTGAAATTAGAAGAATATTAACAACATGTTTAGCTACTATTGGTTCGGTTTCAAACTCACAGCACCAACTTCAAATCTCTGGTAAGGCAGGAAGAAGCAGATGGCAAGGAAGAAGACCAAATGTAAGAGCTACCGTTAAAAATCCAGTTGATCATCCAATGGGTGGTGGTGAAGGAAAACATTCTGGAGGACTGCCAAGAAACAAAAATGGTGTTCCTGCAAAAGGATATAAAACAAGAAACAAAAAGAAGGCTTCAAATAAGTATATAATTGAAAGAAGAAAAAAGAAATAATTTATGGCTAGATCACTTAAAAAAGGACCCTATATTCATTATAAATTGCAAAAAAAAGTTGATGCAATGAATGAGTCTGGAAAAAACTCTGTTATTAAAACATGGTCAAGAGCATCAATGATCTCACCAGATTTTGTTGGAAAAACAATAGGTGTTCACAATGGAAGACAATTTATTCCTGTTTACATAACAGAAAATATGGTAGGTCATAAACTAGGAGAGTTTTCTCCAACAAGAACTTTTAGAGGTCACGGAGGAAACAAGAAAAAATAAAATAAATGGGAGCAAGAAAAAGAATAAAAGCAGATCAAATGAAGGAAGCGAGAAAGAATATCGCTTTTGCAAAGCTTAATAATTGCCCTACATCTCCAAGAAAGATGAGGTTAATTGCTGATTTAATTAGAGGCATGGAAGTTGAAAAGGCATTGTCTGAACTTAAACATAATCCAAAAGAAGCATCTAATAGAATGGAAAAGTTATTACTTTCTGCATTATCAAACTGGGAATCTAAGAATGAAGGAAAAAATATGGATGAACATAATTTATATGTATCAGAAGTAAAGGTTGACAGTGGAAGAATGTTAAAAAGAATACAGCCAGCTCCTCAAGGAAGAGCACATAGAATTAGAAAAAGATCTAATCATGTTACAATAGTTGTTGATAGTAGAGATAAAGAAACAAAATAAAATATGGGACAAAAAACAAATCCAATAGGTAATAGATTAGGTATAATTAGAGGTTGGGAGTCTAATTGGTACGGAGGACAAAATTTTGGTGATAAACTTGCTGAAGACGCAAAAATTAGAAAGTATCTAAATGTTAGATTATCAAAAGGTAGTGTGTCTAAAATAGCTATTGAAAGAACTTTAAAATTAGTTACTATTACAATCCATACTGCTAGACCAGGAATTATTATTGGAAAAGGAGGGCAAGAAGTTGAAACTCTAAAACAAGAAATTAATAAAATTACTAACAAAGAAATTCAAATAAACATCTTTGAAGTTAAGAAACCTGAATTAGAGGCTACATTAGTTGCAGAAAGTATTGCAAGACAAATTGAGGGAAGAATATCATATAAAAGAGCAATAAAAATGTCAATTGCATCTTCAATGAGAATGGGAGCAGAAGGAATAAAAGTTCAAATATCTGGTAGGTTAAATGGAGCAGAAATGGCAAGATCTGAAATGTATAAAGACGGAAGAACTCCACTTCATACATTTAGAGCAGATATTGATTACTCACTTGCAGAGGCTCAAACTACTTATGGACTTATTGGAGTTAAAGTTTGGATATGCAGAGGAGAAGTATACGGTAAAAGAGATTTAATGCTTCATTTTAAAACTCCAAAAAAAGCAGGAGGATTAAATCAAAAAAGAAGAAAATAGATAATTTGAAAATTTAAAAACATGTTACAGCCAAAAAAGACGAAATTTAGAAAAATGCAAAAGGGAAGAATGAAAGGTAATTCTCAAAGAGGACACCTTTTAGCTTTTGGTTCATTTGGAATTAAAGCTCTTGAAGAAGCCTGGATAACAGCACGACAAATTGAAGCTGCCAGAATTGCTGTAACAAGATATATGAAAAGACAAGGTCAGGTTTGGATTAGAATATTTCCAGACAAACCTGTAACTAAAAAGCCTGCTGAAGTAAGAATGGGTAAGGGAAAAGGAGCACCTGAATATTGGGCGGCTCCTGTAAGCCCAGGAAGGATGTTGTTTGAATGTGATGGTGTTGATATGGATACTGCTAAGGAAGCTTTACGTCTTGCAGCACAAAAGTTACCTATAAAAACAAAGTTTATAATTAGAAGAGATCTTCAAGGTTAATAATAAGAAAAAATGAAAGATACAATTTTAACAGAAATGCCAATTAATGAATTAAATGATCTTCTTGTTTCAGAGAAAGATAGATTGAATAAATTAAGAATGAGTCATGCTGTTTCTCCACTGGAGAATCCTTTGTCAATTAAATACTCTAGAAAAAAAATTGCTAGAATAATGACAGAACTTTCATTAAGAAAAAAGCTAGAAAAATAAAAAAGTCATGGAAAGAAATTTAAGAAAAGAAAGAATTGGTATAGTAACAAGTAACAAAATGGATAAATCTATTGTTGTTTCTATTGCAAGAAGAGTAAAGCATGATTTATACGGAAAATTTATTAACAAGACTTCAAAATTTGTAGCACACGATGAAAAAAATGAATGTAACGAAGGAGACACTGTTAAGATAATGGAAACAAAACCAATTAGTAAGAATAAGAATTGGAGGCTAGTAGAAATAATTGAAAGAGTAAAATAATGATACAACAAGAATCAAGATTAAAAGTTGCTGATAATAGTGGTGCCAGAGAAGTACTCTGTATTAGAGTCCTTGGAGGAACAAAAAAGAGATATGCATCAGTAGGAGATAAAATTGTTGCAAGTGTTAAAAATGCAACTCCTTCTGGAAATGTGAAAAAGGGTCAAGTTGTAAAGGCTGTTGTTGTAAGAGCAAAGAAAGAAATTAGAAGAGCTGACGGATCATACATAAGATTTAGCGATAATGCTTGTGTTATAATTGATGAAAATAATCAGATGAAAGGAACTCGTGTTTTTGGTCCTGTTGCCAGAGAATTAAGAGAAAATGATTTTATGAAAGTTGTTTCATTAGCTCCTGAGGTTTTATAATAATATTATTGAAATGGGAAAATTAAAGATTAAGAAAAACGATACAGTATTTGTTTTAACTGGAAACTCTAAAGGAACAAAGGGAAAAGTTATTAAAGTACTTCCTAATGAAAATAGAGCAATTGTTGAGGGAGTTAATATGTCGTCAAAACATACAAAACCAAATGCTGCTAATCCTCAAGGAGGAATTATCAAACAAGAACTACCTATACATATTTCTAATTTAAAGTTAGTTGACCCAAGTTCAGGAAAGCCTACACGTGTTGGAAGAATTAGAGATGAAAAAAGTGGAAAATTAGTTAGAATTTCAAAAACAACAAAAGAAATTATTAAGTAATGGAATACGTACCTAGATTAAAAACCAAATACAATACTGAGATTGTCGAAAATCTTAAAAAGAATTATAAATCGGTAATGCAGGTTCCTAAGCTTGTTAAGATTTCTTTGAATCAAGGTGTTGGAAATGCTGTTAATGATAAAAAGTTAATTGAAGCTGCACAACAAGAAATGACTCAAATTACTGGTCAAAAAGCCGTTTTAACAAAATCAAGGAAAGATATTTCAAATTTCAAACTTCGTAAAGGAATGCCTGTTGGAGTTATGGTGACTTTAAGAGGTGATAGAATGTATGAGTTTTTAGATAGACTTGTTACATCTGCTTTACCTAGAGTTAGGGACTTCCAAGGTATATCATCAAAAGGATTTGACGGAAGAGGTAATTATACATTAGGTATAAAAGAACAGATTGCATTTCCAGAAATAAGTATTGACAAAGTTTTAAAAGTCACTGGAATGGATATAACGTTTGTTACAAATACTGATTCAGATGATGAGGCTCTAAATTTATTAACAGAACTAGGACTTCCATTTAAAAAAAATAAATAATAAATATGGCAAAAGAATCAATGAAAGCTCGTGAAGTAAAAAGGCAAAAATGTGTAGACAGATATGCTAAGAAAAGAGCAGAATTAAAGGCGGCAGGAGATTATATAGGTCTGCAAAAACTGCCTAAAAATGCATCTCCAATTAGACTGCATAATAGATGTAAATTAACTGGAAGGCCAAAAGGTTATATGAGACAGTTTGGTATTTCAAGAGTAATGTTTAGAGAAATGGCAAACTTTGGATTAATTCCGGGTGTCAAAAAAGCAAGTTGGTAAAAAAAATAAATAGAAATGTATACAGATCCAATATCAGATTATTTAACTAGAATACGAAATGCTCAAATGGCAGGTCATAAGGTTGTTGATATTCCAGCTTCTAACATGAAGAGAGAGATGACAAAAATTCTTCATGACAAAGGATATATTCTTAACTATAAATTTGAAGATGATGTTAATTTTCAAGGAAATATAAAAGTTGCTCTAAAATATAATAGTAGAACTAAGCAACCTGCTATAAAAAAAATGGTTAGGATAAGTAAGCCTGGTTTAAGAAAATATGCAGATTCTAAAAATTTACCAAGAGTTATTAATGGATTAGGTATAGCTATTATTTCTACATCAAAAGGAGTTATAACTGATAAAGAAGCAAGAGATCTTAATATTGGTGGTGAGATCATTTGTCATGTATATTAATTAATATAATAGAATAAAATGTCAAGAATAGGAAATGACCCAGTAAATATACCTGAAGGAGTAACAATTCAGTTTGATAATAATATTATCAATATTAAGGGAAAATTAGGAGAACTATCACAAGAGATTAATCCAAATATTTCAGTAGATATTGCTGATAACACTATTTCTTTTTCTAGAAATAATAATCAAAAAGAAAATAGATCACTACATGGTCTATATAGAGCATTAATATATAATATGGTTCATGGTGTTTCTGAGGGTTATACAAAAAAATTAGAACTAATTGGTGTTGGTTACAGAGCAACAGCTAGTGGTCAAAATTTAGATTTTTCTGTTGGTTTTTCTCACAATATTGTTTTTCAAATTCCAAATGAAGTAAAAGTTACAGCAGAAACTGAAAAAGGAAAAGCTCCAGTAATTACTCTAACATCTCATGATAAGCAATTATTAGGTGCTGTTGCTTCAAAAATTAGATCATTCAGAAAACCTGAACCTTATAAAGGAAAAGGTATTAGATATGTTGATGAATATGTAAGAAGAAAAGCTGGTAAAACTGCAGCAAGTTAAAAATTAGAATTATGATAGAGTCAAAAAAAGATAAAAGACAAAAAATAAGATATAAAATTAGGAAACGTATTTCTGGCACAAATGATATTCCTAGGCTTGCTGTATTTAGAAGTAACAAAGAGATTTATGCTCAACTAATAGATGATTCTCAATCTAAAACTTTAGCTGCAGCATCATCTAGAGAAGAGAGCGTATCTAAAAATAAATCAACTAAAGTTGAAAAGGCCCAAATGGTTGGAAAATTAATTGCTGAAAGAGCTAAGACTACAGGAATTGAAAACGTAGTTTTTGACAGAGGAGGTTTTTTATATCATGGTAGAATTAAAGCATTAGCTGAATCAGCTAGAGAATCTGGATTAAAATTTTAATTATTAAAATATGTTAAACTTATTAAAAGATAAAAGAGTAAAAATATCGTCTGACATTGAGTTGAAGGATAGGTTAGTTGGTATCCAAAGGGTAGTAAAGGTTACTAAAGGAGGAAGAGCATTTGGATTCTCTGCTATTGTTGTAGTTGGTGATGAAAAATCAATTGTTGGAATTGGATTAGGAAAATCAAAAGATGTTTCTACTGCAATTGCTAAGGCTATAGAATCTGCAAAAAAGAATCTTGTGCGTGTGCCAATTTTGAAAGGTACAATTCCGCATGAACAAGAAAGTAAATTTGGAGGTTCCCAAGTATTAATTAAACCTGCATCAATTGGAACAGGAGTTAAAGCTGGTGGGGCAATGCGTGCTGTTTTAGAAAGTGCTGGAGTGAAAGATGTATTAGCAAAATCAAAAGGGTCATCTAACCCACATAATCTTGTGAAAGCTACTTTAAAAGCACTTTTAGAATTAAGAGATGCAAGAACTGTAGCTATGCAAAGGGGAGTAAAGATGGATAAAGTTTTTAATGGTTAAATGAATTCTTATGAGTAAAATAAAAATAAAGCAAATTAGAAGTAGAATAGGAAGGCCAAAAGATCAAAAAAGAACTTTAGATGCTTTAGGTCTTAGAAAAATGCATCAAATTGTAGAACATAATTTAACACCTCAAATTCAAGGAATGTTAAATAAGATTAATCATCTTGTAAAAATTATAGACTAATGGAATTACATAATTTAAAACCTGCTACAGGATCTACTAAAAATAGAAAGAGAATAGGAAGAGGTGAGGGCTCTAAAAAAGGAGGTACTTCTACTAGAGGACACAAAGGGGCTAAATCTAGATCTGGATACTCCAAAAAAATTGGGTTTGAAGGGGGGCAACAACCTTTACAGAGAAGAGTTCCTAAATTTGGATTTACTAATCCAAATAGAGTTGAATATAATTGTGTAAATATTGATACGCTTCAAAAATTAGCGGATAATAAAAAAATAAAAACAAAGGTTGACAAACAAATTTTAATTGATAACGGCCTTGTACAGAAAAAAGATTTAGTTAAAATTTTAGGAAGAGGTGAATTGTCTTCTAAATTGACTGTAACTGCAGATGCTTTTTCAGAATCTGCAAAAAATGCTATTGAAAAGGCAGGTGGGAAAATAAATACTTCAGAGTAAAAGATGAAAAAGCTAATTGAAACTATAAGAAATATTTGGAATATTGTTGATCTAAGAGAAAGACTTTTAGTAACTCTTGGAATATTAGCTATATACAGATTTGGTTCTTTTGTGGTTATTCCTGGCGTAGACCCTGCTCAATTATCTGCTTTACAAGATCAAACTGCAGATGGTTTATTAGGCTTATTAAATATGTTTACAGGAGGTGCATTCTCACAAGCTTCAATTTTTGCTTTAGGAATCATGCCTTATATTTCCGCATCTATTGTTGTTCAATTGCTTGGAATGGCTGTGCCTTATTTTCAAAAGTTACAGAAAGAAGGAGAAAGTGGTAGAAGAAAGATCAATAATATAACAAGATATTTAACTATTTTAATTACTGGTGGTCAAGCTCCTGGATACATTGCAAATTTACAAGCAACATTGCCTGAAACTGCTTTTTTACTACCTGCAGGTATTTTTTGGTTATCTTCAATTATAATTCTTGTTACTGGTACAATGTTTGTTATGTGGCTAGGTGAAAAAATAACTGATAGAGGTGTTGGTAATGGTATATCACTTCTTATAATGATAGGTATAATTGCAAGTTTCCCTCAATCTCTAATGCAAGAATTTGTTTCAGCCTTAGGAAGTACCGGTGGTGGTTTAGTAATTTTTCTTGTAGAAATGATTTTATTACTTTTTGTAATACTTGTTACTATATTACTAGTTCAAGGAACAAGAAGAATTCCTGTTCAGTATGCTAAAAGAGTTGTTGGAAATAAGCAATATGGCGGTGTAAGACAATTTATTCCTTTGAAGGTAAACGCGGCGGGTGTAATGCCAATTATCTTTGCTCAAGCAATTATGTTTGTACCAATAACACTTGTTGGTTTTTCAGAAAATGAATCACTTCAAGGTCTTGCAGCAATCTTAACTGATTTCGCTGGATTTTGGTATAATGTATTGTTTTTCTTTATGATTGTTGCATTTACATATTTCTATACTGCTATGACAGTAAATCCAAATCAAATGGCTGATGATATGAAGAAAAACGGAGGGTTTATCCCTGGTATTAAACCAGGAAGAGCGACTGCTGATTATTTAGATAATATCATGTCAAGAATAACGTTTCCTGGTTCATTATTTTTAGGAATAGTTGCAATTTTACCTGCTTTTGCAATGCAAGGAGGTGTAAATATTCAGTTTGCTCAGTTTTATGGTGGAACATCACTGTTAATTTTAGTAGGTGTTATATTAGATACACTACAACAGATCGAAAGTCATTTATTAATGCGTCATTATGATGGCTTAATGGAGTCGGGTAGAATAAAAGGTAAATCTTCTGGTAGATTAATGTAATCATTTAATAATGATTTATTATAAATCGGAAGAAGAAGTAGAATTAGTTAGAAAAAGTTCTTTACTTGTTGCAAAAACTCATGCTGAAATAGCTAAGCTTATCAAGCCTGGTATTTCTTCATTAGAATTAGATCAAATTGCTGAAGAATTCATTAGAGATAATGGAGGGGAACCAGCATTTAAAGGATACAACGGTTTTCCTTGTACCTTATGTGCTTCTCCAAATGAAGTCGTTGTACACGGAATACCAAACAATGAACCAATAAATGATGGAACAATTTTATCAATAGATTGTGGTGTGTATATGAATGGATTTTATGGTGACTCTGCATACACATATGAAGTTGGAGAAGTTAAAAAGGAAATACAGATGCTATTGAAGGTTACTAAACAGTCATTATATAAGGGTATAGAGAACGCTGTTTCAGGAAAAAGAATTGGTGATATTGGATATGCGATTCAAGAAC
>Ga0208763_1000248_pt1 | contig 11706 bp, 9 predicted proteins | sample ETNtaG_20_FD_185756 | JGI IMG/M metagenome (GOLD analysis project Ga0208763, IMG submission 185756) | Marine microbial and viral communities from oxygen minimum zone, Eastern Pacific Ocean - ETNP201306PF45B (SPAdes) (version 2) | ecosystem: Environmental > Aquatic > Marine > Oceanic ... | reverse complement strand
GTAAACAAGTTTGGTTTACAGTCAGGAGAATCTTACAGAGCTCAGGGTAGAACATTCTGTGATTCTAACATTACATCATACAGATCATGGTGGACAAGTCCAATATTCTGGACACAGCCTGGATCGATAAGATTAAATGGAGGAACAGTGATAAATAACTTAGATGTATATCCAAACCCATCAAAAGATATATTTAATGTTGAATTAAATATTATTAATATATCGGAAGTCGATATTGAAGTGAAAAGTGTTATAGGAACAACAATTTTTTCGGAATCAAGAAAAAAATATATAGGTAATTTGACTAAAAAAATTGATTTATCTAATTTTTCAAGAGGAACTTATTTCTTAAAAATTAAGATAGGTGCTTCTTACTATTATAAAAAATTAATACTTAATTAATTATAGTTGATTTCCTTGAAGATCAGATAACTTTACAAGTTCAACAACAAATATTAGTGTAGAACCAGCCGGTATTGGTGAACCTTCCGGGCTAGTATTACCATAGGCTAGTTTAGCAGGAATATAAAAACGATATTGATCACCAACACTCATTAATTCTATTCCTTCATGTAAACCCTTTATCGTTCCATTTGGAGCATTTAAAGGAAAGCTAACAGGCTCCTTATTTATTGAACTATCGTAAACGTCACCATTAATTAATGACGCTTGATAGTGAATAGTTACAACATTTTCTTTTTTAGCTTTTAATCCTGTTAGTCCAAGTTTTAAAATTTCATATTGAAGTCCAGTTTCTGTGATTTTTATCTCATCTCTCTTTGCATTTTCTTCAAGAAATTCTTCTCCTAATTTTAATGCTTCAGCTGCTTGTTCATAATTTTGTTCTTCTAACAATTGGTAAAAGTATTCGTTAAGAATTGAATCGGTATCTAATAGTTTTATATCTAACGGTAAATCATAAACTACATCATGAAATCCTTTAGCAACAGACTGTCCATCAATTTCATTTAACTTATGCTTTTCTTTCATTGAAGTTGCAATATTTACTCCAATTGAATAAGAAAATTTTTCAAGTTGAGTTTCAGGAGAAGTATAGTTCACCTTTTTGTCTTTTTGTTGATTCTGAGAACAAGATGAGATTAAAATAAACAAACAAATAGGTAGAATTTTAAGGGTTTTCATGTTTTAATAATTTGTTTACAAAAATACATTTATTGTTTAAATTTTATATTTAGAAAAATACTCATTTTTTTATATTTGAGCAATTGATTATGAATATAACAAAAACTGATATCCAAGGTTTAATTATTATTGAACCTCAAATTTTTAAAGACTCTAGAGGGTGCTTTTTTGAAAGTTGGAATGCAAAAAAATTTAAACAATTAGGAATTAGTGAAGATTTTGTTCAAGATAATCAATCAGTTTCTTCTAAGGGAGTTTTAAGAGGATTGCATTTTCAAAATCCACCATATGCTCAAGCAAAGTTAGTAAGGGTAATAGAGGGTTCTGTATTAGATGTTGCTGTTGATTTAAGGAAGAATTCTCCAACATATGGTAAGCATGTTTCAGTTATTTTATCTGAGCAGAATAATAAAAGTTTTTTTATTCCAAAAGGTTTTGCTCATGGGTTTTTGTCACTTGAAGATAATACTGTCTTTAATTATAAGTGTTCTGATTATTACAATAAAGAATCTGAAGGAAGTTTATTATGGAATGATGAAGATCTCAAAATTGATTGGCAAATAGACAATCCTTTGGTCTCTGAAAAAGATCTACAAGCTGATCTTTTTAAAAATTTTAAAACAAAATTTAATGACTAAGAAACATACCATTCTTTTAGTAATAATTTTTGTTCTTATTTCTTTTTTATTTCTTTCATCTTCATATTTAAATACATCTGATAATATACATCAACAAGGCTTCAATAATAAGTACAATGTCTATTCAGTTTTAAAACCAAACAATTTAACTTTTGCTAATGAATTAGTTCCTGATAGTTCTTCTGATATTTGGGAAAGATTGGATAAAGAATTGCTTAAAAATATTTATTGGCAATCAAATACTTTGCTCTATTTTAAAAGAGCAAATAAGTATTTTCCAATAATTGAAGAAATATTAGCAAAAAACAATATACCTGATGATTTTAAATATCTAGCTGTAATTGAAAGTGGATTTGAATATACTGTTTCTCCATCGGGAGCAGCAGGTTTTTGGCAAATTATGAAAGGGACAGCTAGAGAATATGGTTTGGAGGTGAATTATGCAATAGATGAAAGATATAATTTGAGAAAATCAACGGAAGCTGCATGTAAATACTTAAAAAAAGCATATGATGAGTTTGGAAGTTGGACTATGGCAGCTGCTTCATATAATATGGGTATTAATGGGGTTAAAAGGAAAATGCAAAAACAAGGAACAAATAATTATTTTAATCTTCATTTAAATGATGAAACATCTAGATATATTTTTAGAATAATTGTGATTAAAGAAATAATGGAAAATCCAAGAAAATATGGATTTGTTTTTAGAAAAAGTGATCTATATAATTATCCGGAGGTCAAACAAATAAGAGTAGATTCAACAATTAATGATCTCTATTTATTTGCAAAAAAACATAATGTTAATTATAAAATATTAAAAAAGTATAATCCGTGGCTTAGGATTTCAAAACTTCCAGATGAATCTAGAAGAGTCTATTATATTGATTTGCCGAGAAAATCTGAAAAACTTGTTTTTGATGATTTAGTTTTTGAAGAATCTATAGATTAAAGTATGCAAAACCAAGAAGACTTTATTAGCATTTATGGAGCTAGAGTCCATAATCTTAAAGATATTAATCTTAAAATTCCTAGAAACAAGTTAGTTGTTATTACAGGAAAAAGTGGTAGTGGTAAATCATCACTAGCTTTTGATACAATTCATGCTGAAGGTCAAAGAAGGTATCTTGAAACCTTTAACGCATATGCTAGACAGTTTATTGGAAATATGAAGCGACCTGATGTTGATAAAATTACAGGTCTTAGTCCTGTTGTTGCAATTGAACAAAAAACAACTTCCAAAAACCCTCGATCAACAGTTGGGACAATAACAGAGATTTACGATTATTTACGATTGTTATATTCTAGAATTGGAATTGCATATTCATATGTAACTAATGAAAAAATGATCAGTTTTACAGATGATCAAATTCTTGACTTATTGAAAAATGACTTTAATGATACATCCATTTCTATATTATCTCCAATAATTAGATCAAGAAAAGGACATTATCAAGAACTATTTTATAAGTTATCAAAACAAGGGTATTTAAAGGTAAGAGTTGATGGAGAAATTATTGAAATTAGTCCAAATCTAAAGTTAGATAGATATAAAACTCATGATATTGAAGTTGTTATTGACAGGCTAAAAGTTAATTCTAAAAATCAAAAGAGGTTACTGTCTTCAATTAAGTTAGCATTAAATCTTGGTGAGGGGGTTTTAATGATTGTTTCGTCAAAATCAAATAAGCCAAGATACTTCAGTAGAAATTTAATGTGTCCTACTTCTGGAATTGCGTATAAAAATCCTGAGCCTAGTTCATTTTCGTTTAATTCTCCTAGAGGCTCGTGTTCTGAGTGTAATGGTTTAGGAATATATAGGTCAGTTGATGTTGAAAAAATAATTCCAAATAGAAATTTAAGTATTAATAAAGGAGGGCTAGCTCCTTTAGATAAAAAAAACTCTCAATGGATTTTTAATCAATTGGAAATAATTGGAAAAAAGTATGGTTTTTCATTGAACACTCCTTTTAACGAAATTAGTGATGAAGTAATAGACTTAATTTTATACGGTATAAATGAGGATATAAAGGTAAAATTAAAGGCAGCAGGCATTTCAAAAAAATATAAAATTGATTTCATTGGAATAGTAAATTTTATTGAGGAACAAGCTTCATATAGTTCTGTAAAAAGTATTGAGCGTTGGGCAAATAAATTTATGTCTGAAAAAAAATGTAAAGTTTGTAATGGAAGCAGATTAAATATTCAATCATCAAATTTTAAAATTACCAACAAAACAATCACAGACGTTGTTAATATGGATATTGATAATTTGAAAAATTGGTTGATGTCATTAAAGAAAAAATTAAATGCTAAACATAAATTAATAGCCGAACAAATTATAAAAGAGCTACTTACAAGAGTACAATTTATTATTGATGTGGGGCTTTCTTATCTGTCATTAAATAGAACATCTAAAACTTTGTCAGGAGGTGAAGCTCAAAGAATTAGATTGGCAACCCAAATAGGTACTCAGCTTACTAATGTTTTATATATTTTGGATGAGCCTAGTATTGGATTACATCAGAGAGATAATTTAAAATTAATAGAGTCTTTAAAAAAACTTAGAGACATAGGTAATTCAATCATTGTTGTGGAACATGATAAGGATATGATTTGTAGTGCTGATTACATCATTGATATGGGGCCCGAAGCAGGTATACATGGTGGGTTAGTAACTGCTGAGGGGTCTTACAAAGAAATTATAAAATCAAAGAATATAACCTCAGACTTTTTAAGTGGAAGAAAAGAAATTTCAATTCCAGAAATAAGAAGGAAAGGCAATGGTAAGTTTTTAGAGTTGTTTTCAGCAAAAGGAAATAATCTAAAAGAAATTAACTTAAAAATTCCTCTTGGTTTGTTTTGTTGTGTTACCGGAGTTTCAGGTAGCGGGAAATCATCATTAATTAATGAAACATTATATCCAATTTTAAATAAGTATTTTTTTAGAGGAGAAAAAAATCCTTTACCATATGGTGATATTAAAGGAATAGAAAATATAGATAAAGTAATTGAAATTAATCAAGCTCCAATCGGTAGAACACCAAGGTCTAATCCTGCTACATATACTGGAGTGTTTACCGATATTAGAGAATTATTTTCAAATACTGAGGAATCCAAAATTAGAGGATATAAATCAGGCAGATTTTCTTTTAATGTTGTTGGAGGAAGATGCGAGGTTTGTAGAGGAGCAGGAAAGAAAACTATTGAGATGAATTTTCTTCCTGATATTATGGTTCATTGTGAGGATTGCAATGGTTTGAGATATAATAAGGAGACACTTGCAGTTAAATTTAAGGGCAAGTCAATTTCTGATGTTTTGGATTTAACTGTTGATCAGGCAGTTGAATTTTTTGAAAACATACCTACAATTATTAGAAAGATAAAAACTTTAAAAGATGTTGGGTTGGGATATTTGTCCTTGGGTCAATCAGCAACAACTCTATCTGGTGGTGAGGCTCAAAGAATTAAATTAGCCTCTGAATTATCAAAGAGAAGTACCGGTAATACACTTTATATTTTGGATGAGCCTACAACTGGATTGCATTTTCAAGATGTTAAAGTGCTTCTAGAAGTTTTAAATTCAATAGTTAATAAAGGAAATACCGTATTAGTTATCGAACATAATCTAGATGTTATTAAAGTTGCTGATTATATAATTGATCTAGGAAAAGAAGGAGGGGAAAGCGGTGGATATATAGTTAGTGAGGGTCCTCCAGAAAAAATTATTCGTTCAAAAGACAGTTATACAGCTAGTTTTTTAAGGAATGAGTTGTGATAACTCTCTATAATTATTAAAATCTATTTCTATTTTTTTCATATTTTTACGAAATTATAAAATATTAAAAATGAATAACTTCCTTCATAAGATTGTTTTAGTTTTTCTTTTATTTTTCTCATTTACATTGTTTTCACAACATGTTCCAAATACTGATAAAAATAAAATCCCCTTAAATCCAAGATTTGTTTTTGGATCCAATTTTTACAATTATCAAGGAGGTATTACAGGAAATGAATCTAGTTTGATTTCTGGTGATATTGGTTACTTAACTGGTTTAAAACTCCATTTTAATGTGAATTCATCAGTCTCTTTTTTGTTTTCTAGTCCTGCATCATTTTTTGAAAAGCAGTTTGATCCAAACACTGGTCTTTTAGAAGGTGAATTTAGGTCTGAATTTAGTACTATAGGTTTGACCTATAATTATAATGTAAGAAGTAAGTCATTGATCAATCCATTTTTGAGTTTTGGTGTTCAAAGTATTAGTTTTAAGACTTTAAATCCAGATGTTTCCTCTCAATACTCTGAAAAAGAATCAGGTTTTGTAATTCCAGTTGGTGCTGGACTATCTCTAAAAATGTCTGATAGAATGTCTATGGATGCTTCCGTAAACTTTGTTTTATCGCAAGTTGATATTGATAAAACTACTGAAGAACAAAATGATAATTATGCTGTTTTTAATCTTTCTGTAAGTTATGATTTGTTTACTCCAAAGCCTAGTGAATTAGATTATTTAAAAGAAAAATATTATTCTGATGTTAATTACGATAAATTAGATATGTCTGATCAAGACGGTGATTTAGTTTTAGATATAAACGACTACTGTCCAGAAACTCCAACAGGTGTAAAAGTCGATGAAAATGGATGCCCAATAGATACTGATAATGACGGAATTGCCGATTACTTAGATAAAGAAAAGAATTCATTAGCTGGAGCAATTGTTGATGAAAAAGGTGTAACTCTCAAAGAAGATCAGTTTAAAAGTAAGTATGACAAGAATGAAGTTGCATCAAGAGAATTTGCTAATTTTTATAATGAAAGTGAGATTTCTAGAGATGATTTTAAAACTATTAATGCTTATTTAATTGCTAAAGCCAATGCTTTTAATAATTTATATAATTCACAAAATAATCAGGATGAAGAGTTAGGACTTGTTTATAAGGTACAGCTAGCAATTTATAATGATGGTGTACCTCCAAGAATGATAAATAGACTTCTTAGTCTTGAAGATTTAGAAAGTTTTACTGAAAATAATGGAAATGTAATCTATGCTGTTGGAAATTACCTCACTATAGACGATGCCCTTGGTAGAGAATTTGAGTTAGAAAAACTTGGTTTTAATAACTTATCTATTTTAGAATATGAAAATGGAGTGCTTACCGTTTATACTCCTCCAGTTGCACAAAAAGATCAAGAAGTTACAAAAGAAGAAGCTAAAGATGAAGACAACAACTTAGATTCTTTATTAGTTACCAAGAAAGAAGATGTTGTTAAAAAAGAGATTGATTTTTCAAACTCTACAGTATACAGAGTTCAAATTGGTGCATTTAATGTTAATTTGTCAGAAAAGATTTTTCAAGGTGTAGATAATGTAGTTTCTTTTAAAGGTAATGATGGTTTAGTAAGATATATGACTGGTTCTTTTGATAATTATTCTGATGCAATTAACTACAGAAACCAAATGAGATCTAGAGGTTTTGAAGATGCATTTGTTGTAACATTTAAAGACGGAAAAAGAGTCCCACTAAGCAAATCTATTTCAAAGAAAAAAGCGCCTAAAATCTTAAAGAAAAAGTCAGTAAAAAAAGAAGTTAAACTTGAATCAAAAAAAGAAAAAAATGTTGATTTAAAATTCTATGTACAAATAGGAATTTTTCCAGAAATTTTATCAGCAGATGACCTCTCAATGATGAGTGAGATTAATAATGTAAGAAAGCAAGCTTCAGGATCTTTTTATAAGTATTTATCTGATGAATATGGTGAGTATTCTCTTGCTGCTTCTCAACTTCAAATGATAAAATCTACTGGTTTTAAAGATGCCTTTATAATTGCTACATTAAATGGTAAAGAAATTTCATTAGAAAAAGCCCTTAGTTTAGACTAAGATTTTTGATACTTCTGTTTTTTACTACCCTCATAAATTTTAAATTCTCGAAAACTACATTTAAGATTTCCATTCATAACCTCAATTTTTGAGGTAGGTTTAAGACCTATCATTTTTAAATTTTCTATATCTGATGATATTAGCCAGGCAGTACAGTTTTTATAATTCTTTTTTAGAGAATCACCTACTTTTTTATAAAATTCATTAACTCCTAATTCTATTCTTTCCCCATAGGGAGGGTTAAAAATTACAAATGTATTATCACTAACTTCAGTTTCAAAAAAATCTTCATTTTTAACTTTGATATGCTCTAGCATAAGAGCATTTTCAATATTTTTTCTCGAAATTCTGACAGCCTTTTGAAAATTATCACTTCCTGTGATTTTTCCTTTAAAATCTATTTCTTTGTTTAGTGATACATCTTTTATTTTTTCAAATAAATCTTCATCAAAATCTTTCCAGTTTTCAAAACCAAATTTTTTTCTAAAAATATTAGGAGGAATATTATATGCAATCATTGCGGCTTCAATTAAAATTGTTCCAGAACCACACATAGGGTCGTGAAAATCATCTAATTTATTCCATCCACTTAATAAAATTAAACCAGCAGCTAATACTTCATTCATTGGTGCTATAATTGTATCAAGTTTGTACCCCCTTTTATGAAGAGATTCTCCAGAACTATCTAACGAAATTGTACAAGTGTGTTTGTTGATATGTAGATTTATTGTTATGTCAGGATCAGATGGGTCAACATTTGGTCTTTTATCAAATTTATTTCTAAAAAAATCAGCAATACCATCTTTAACTAGTAAAGAAGCATATTTACTATGATTGAAAACTTCGGAGTTAGTTGTTGCATGTGTTGCAAATGTATTGTTTACATCTAAAAATTTTGTCCAATCAATTTTTAGAATATTGTTATAAAGTTCCTTTTCATTATGTGCTTGAAAAGTGTGGATAGGCTTCAAAATTCTCAAACAAGTTCTAAGATTAAGATTTGCTTTATACATAAAACCATCATCTCCTTTAAAGCTAACTGCTCTTTTTTGAATCTTTACACTTTGTGCGCCTAAGTCCTTAAGTTCATTTGCAAGAATATTTTCAAGCCCATGCATTGTTTTGGCAAGCATATAAAAATTAGGGTCTTTCATAATACAAAGATAGCTTTATTAAGTGATAGAAATAATTAATTTTGTGTGACTTCTAATTTTTTATTATGGAAAGAATTTTTTATCCTAAAACTCAAATTTTATTTGATGCCTGTTTTTCCAAGCTTGAGAGTTATTTAGAATATCCTGATTATGAAAGCTTATGTCTTTTAGTTGATAAAAAAGTTTACAACTACTATAAAAGTTATTTTACTTTATATGAGAATATAATTATTATTGATTCTAAAGAAAATTCTAAATCTTTAAATTATATTTCTTTTTTGATAGAAAAGCTTCTCAAATTTGGGGCAAATAAAAAAACTCATTTAATTGGAATAGGTGGAGGTGTTATTTGTGATATAACAGGTTTTGTTGCTTCTATTTATATGAGAGGAATAAGTTTTTCTTTTGTGCCTACAACAATTCTATGTATTACTGACGCCTGCCTTGGTGGAAAAAATGGAGTTAATTTTAATAACATAAAAAATATAGTAGGTACAATAAATGAGCCAGATAATATAATAATTGATTTTTCTTTTTTAGAATCACTCTCTATTGATGAGATTAATAATGGTTTTGCTGAAATAATTAAGCACGCATGTGTTGCTTCACCAAAATTATTTTCAAATTTAGAGAATTTAGTTGTTGATTATAAATCAATTAAATTCATGCATGAAATCTTAAAAAAATCAATATCAATAAAACTTAACATCGTTTTAAAGGATTTAAAAGATTTAAGTTACAGAAGAATTTTGAATTTTGGCCATACATATGGTCATGCTATTGAAGCTCAATATAAACTTTCCCATGCACATTCAGTATCATTAGGAATTATCTTTGCAAGCAATGTAAGTAAAAAATTGGGTTATTTATCACTTGATAAAATCAAGAGAGTTGAAAAATTACTAATTAAATTTAATCTGCCAACGGATATATCTAAAATAGATTTAAAGAAGTTATTGCCATTTATTAATAAGGACAAAAAAGCAGGCAATAATAAAATTGATTTTATTGTTCTTGAAGATATTGGTAAGGGTAAGATTTTAAATATAGAAATAGATAAAATAATGTATGAATAGAGAAATTAAACCATTTAAATATAATGGTTCAATTTATATTAATTCTTCAAAAAGTGTTTATCAAAGAGCAGTTGCACTTGCTTGTTTTAGTAAAAAGAAATTCCAAATAATTGGTGATTCAAATAATACAGATTCTCAAACTGCAATAAGAATATGTAAAGAAATGGGATTTAATATTGTTAAATCAGAAAATAATTTAGAGATTTTTGGCGAATTGTATTCGGATAAATCTAGTTTGCAAATTAGTTCTATTGAATCAGGCTTATGCATTAGATTATTTGGTGTTTTACTTTTATCAGTTTTTAATGAAGTAAATATGTTATTAACTGGAACGGCAAAAGAGAGAAAATTTGATTTTACTTCATTAAAAGAATTAGGTGTTGATTCATTTATAAAAGATTCAAGTATTTTATTAAGAGGGAAATTAAATTCAGGAGTAATAAATATAGATAATCCCAATACTTCTCAATTATTAACTGGTTTATTAATCACTCTCCCTTTCCTAAAAGGGGACAGTATAGTATATTGTAAAAATCCAGTTAGTATTAACTATATTGATATTACACTTGATTTATTAGAAAAATTAGGAATTGTAATTAAGAATGAAAACTATACTAAATATACAATAAGGGGAAATCAAACTATAAACCAACATAATATTATTGTTGAAGGAGATTGGAGTGGTGCAGCATTTCATTTTGTTGGGGCTGCAATATCTGGAAAAATAAAGATATATGGTTTAAATATTGATTCAAATCAAGGCGATAAACAAATTTTAGATTTGTTAATCAAGTGTGGCGCTGAAGTTAATGTATATGATAAATATATTGAAGTGAAAAAAAATCAACTTAAATCGTTTACATTTGATGCAACTGATGTGCCCGATCTTATACCTCCTTTAACGGTTTTAGCTTCATCATGTGATGGAGAATCTTATATTTATGGAACAGATAGGTTGATAAATAAAGAAAGTAACCGTGCTTTATCACTAGAAAAAGAGTTTTCAAAATTAGGAGTTAGAATAATTTCTAAAAAGAATTGTTTTAAAATTATTGGATGTAATAAAATTAAGGGAGGCTATGTTGATTCACACAATGATCATAGAATAGCTATGGCTTTATCGGTTATGGCCACAGTTGCAAAAACTCCTGTGACCATAACAAATAGCAGTGTGGTTGATAAGTCGAATTCAAGATTTTACAATGATCTTGATAAGATATCAAAGCTTAATTAGTTCTAAACTTAAATTTATATTCAGTTAGACTTTCATTGGCTTTAATTATTTTTTGTTTTAACCCTTGTTTGTAGTTTAAAACTCTCTGGCTTAGCTCTTCATCTCCAACAGCTATAATTTGAGCAGCTAAAATACCTGCATTATGAGCTCCGTCTAGTCCTACTGTTGCAACTGGAACACCAGGTGGCATCTGTAGAATTGATAATATTGAATCCCACCCATCAATTGATATTGATGATCTGCATGGTACACCAATAATAGGTAAATGAGTAAATGCTGCAACAACTCCTGGTAGATGTGCTGCACCACCGGCACCGGCAATAATTACCTTAATCCCATTGCTATGTGCATTTGAAGCAAACTCTTCAACCATTTCTGGTGTTCTATGTGCAGATAATGCATTAATTTCAAAAGGAATTTCCATATCATCTAAGAATTGTGCTGCTTTTTGCATAACTGGCATATCAGATGTACTTCCCATTATAATACTAACTTTTGCTTTCATCATTTTTTTTTTAAAATTCAGACAAATATATCTTTTTTGTTGTTTTTTCATCATTTAGGGGTTTTGGGGTTTTGGGG
>Ga0208763_1000247_pt1 | contig 11750 bp, 9 predicted proteins | sample ETNtaG_20_FD_185756 | JGI IMG/M metagenome (GOLD analysis project Ga0208763, IMG submission 185756) | Marine microbial and viral communities from oxygen minimum zone, Eastern Pacific Ocean - ETNP201306PF45B (SPAdes) (version 2) | ecosystem: Environmental > Aquatic > Marine > Oceanic ... | reverse complement strand
TCAATAATACCGCCAATGGTTAAATCGGTTTGAACTTCTGGATTAGGGCAAGCAAATCTCGCAGCAGAGCCACTAGCAGTAAAAACCCAATTACCTTCTCTAGCACCAACAGGATCAACAGCAACTAATTTCTTGCCCTTATTATTTTCTAAAATTCTTAAATTCATATGTCCTAAGCCAGCGACTCTTTGAGTACATACCATTCTTCCTAATACCTTCATAATTTCCACAATTTATATCCTCCTTTTTTATGACTTGTCTGGATCCCAATGATCAATAATTCCAACAATCGTTAAATCACTTGGATAAGATTTGCTTCCCGCAGCTTCTCTAGCAGCAGAACTTCCAACACAAATAACCCAATCTCCTGGCTTACAGCCAACAGCATCAACTGCAACTTTATTAGAAGAACCATCTAATACAACCTGCAGATGTTTATGTTCAAAACCAGGAATCCTATTGGTAGAAACAAGTGGTTTTACAACCTTGCAAATTAACATAATTAGTGAGCCTCCTCTGTTTTTTTATCTAAAGACATTCCAATAATTTGGGCGGAATGAATGTTGTCCCTATCTCTAATAGTAGAGCAAGTATGTAACAAACCTTGATCAACTAAATTTTTATATCTAATTGATATCGCATTATTAACTCTTTCACAATCATTTATTGCCCTCTCTTTTGCGCCGGGTACTTTTCCAGAGTAATCAAATCTTATTACTACCGGAATAGGTAGATCTTGAGAAACATTTAATCCAGTAAAAATCTTCACTCCTACATCTAAATCTGGAGCCCCTTCTTCGACTGTATCTAAATGAGCAAAATAAGTTAAATTTCTGAGATGTACTTCTTTGAAACCTATACCTACTCCAATAAACCTCTCTGCATGTCCAATATCTTCATAAGAACCATTATGAAAACTCTTAACATAATCAATTTGAGAAATATTATTGACAATTAATTTATACGTAAATTTTTCCAGTCCACTGAGTTTATCTTTTGAAGATTGATTAGAAATTGTCTGGCAAATTTCTCTTTCCGCATCCTCTTTTGAAAAATTTATTGTTGAATTATAAATTTCTAATGTAGAAATAGTTTTTTCTAAATCTATACCGCCATCGCTAGTTGATAAATGTATTTTTAATGAATCAGTGTCTGTATCAAGTCCAATTAACATTAAATCCACAGAAGCTCCGCAGCAAAAGCTATTCTCTACAGCCTCTTTGAAAGCATATAATTTATTTCTACCTTCTGCTGCAGCTAACTCGTCATTACTCCCATGAGCTGCGCATCCCTGATGCAAAGGATCTACTGAACTAAAATGATAAGTTACAACTTTTAAGTACCTGGTATCTTTATGAGCTTCATTAGGAACATTCTCTCTATATCTTTTATGTTCAGTTTTTACCCATCGATTAACGGTATTTTCAATATCAAAAAGTGCTCCAGCATGGGATCTTCTTCTTACTGAACTAAAAGGTATTCTCATTACATAAGCAACTGAATGAGCTAATCTTCCATCTGAACAAGGAGTTATATCAAGTAAATGTATTCCACAATCTAAGAGAAATTTTTCAAAGTCTTCCGCATCCCTACTTCCAGCAGCACCTTCAAGTGGATCATTGTTAAAAAAATTGTCGCTAAGTTTCTCATGCTGTTTGAAAGCACACCATGCATATAAAGCTCTCATATCAAGAGGTTTAACCCAAGATTTATCTAATACATGTAGGGGTAAATCTATTCCCAAATTTTTTCTTGATATTTTCTGTGCCTTATTTATAAAATCTTCGTGATGTTGAATTCGAGCAATTTCTTTGAGAGTTGGAACAATTTCATCAAAATCACTTTTTATTTTGCTTTCATACCTAAATAGATTTTCATTTTGGATATTATTGGTTAATTTATGAGACTTTCCAGAATTTCGTAAATTATTTGATTCTTTAGTTTGTATATGGATATTTTCAGTAAAAGTTTTCATTGGAGCTGTTGGCCCCAATGTGAAGTTCTTGGCTTTAGCCAGTCCTCTTAAAGGCATTATTTACTTAACCTCTTGCACCACCTGAAAAGGTAACAAGTTGTCCTTCACGAGTATTTCCACTAGATCCAGTTATCAAGAAATCTGGTTTTTCTGTTTCATCATTTCTTTTAGCTTCCATTGGAGGCATTGCGCTCATGAAACCTGCTCTAGATGGATTTCTCTTTCTAGAAGAAGCTCCTTCTGTACCTGTTACCTTATCACCGCGATCCCAATCATCACCAGTTACGTTTCCTACAGATTGTCCTTCACCAGTAATCCTAGATGCAACTCTTTTTTCTGGTGTCTTTGCAGCACGGTCTGCTTCTTCAATTTCCATTTTTTGCTTATAAGTAATATTTTTATTCGGTTCAAATCTAAATTTTTCAGTACCAGTGACCTTATCAACTGCCATATCAAAAGGTCCTGTTACCTTTGAACCATTTTCATATTCATTACCCGTAACACCTTGAGTATTTTTTTCAGAATATTTGTCTCTTGATGGTGATTTAACAGAGAATTCATTCCAAGAGTTACCTGCTGACTTTTCCGGATTCGCATAAGCAGTATCATGTGGAGGATTATCACAAGCTTGTGAGAACTGATCTCCACCAACATAAGGAGTTCCTGTTAGGTTTTTACAAGCACCTTTCTTAGCACCTGTCATTACTCCGCCAATTCCTGGTTGTTGTCCTGTAAGTCTGGCATTTGAATTATTTCCTGAATTAACTGTTGCTCGTGATTTCATATCTTCAGAAGTTTCATTATTACAATTCTCATTAATCTGATCTAAGCCTGCGTATGGTGTTCCTGTTAGCACTTTGCATGAACCTGGTTCATCTCCAGTTACTATTTTTGATCTTCCTGTCATAGTCCCGCTTATTAAATTTGACTTTGAAGAAAGGCTTAAACCTACTTTTCTAGCTTCTGGTTTTGGTTTTGAACCGCAAAACTTCTCATATTGTTGAGATCCTATGTACTCATCACCAGTTACATTCTTGCAACTCCCATGTTCATTACCTGTCATATGGTCTGATCTACCTACCCCTGTACCAGTTACATTATTCCCATTAAGAGTGTTGTAACTGCCAACTTTTTCAAATGCTTTACCTTTTGGATTTGGCTCTGAGCCAAGATATTGATCTCCAGTTAACTGATGTCCAGAACCTGATTCATCTCCAGTAACCAGGGTTGATCTACCAGGAAGTGATCCAGATACTTTTAATCCATCAGTTGTAGTACTATGTTTAACCTTTGAAGGATTTTTGGGAACATCACCACAATACTTCTGTGATTGATTAGCAGATACATATTCAGTTCCTGTAAGGTTTTTACAAGTCCCAGGCTCATCGCCTGTGACCCTCTCAGATCTACCAACTTCATTTCCAGTTACTTTATTACCTGATGTTGTAGAGGTAACAGTAGATCTAAGTGGTTGTTTATAACTTGGTCTATCTTGACAAAATTGATCAACAACTTCTGCTCCCATGTATTGGGTGCCAGTAACTGTTCTGCATGTACTTGCTTCATTACCTGTAGTTTTTACAGATCTATTAGCTTGTGTTCCAGTAACTATTTGACCTGAATCAGTTTCACTTTTACCAACTTTCCAGCTAGCATCTGCAATATTTTGTTTGGCTCCATTCTTATTTGGACCACATGGTCTACATTTACCATTACCTTTTTTGCCTGTGGCACCAGTTTTACTTCTTAGCTCTCTCACTCTCTGAGAAATCTCTCTACTACTTAAATCTGGGTCTCCCCTTCTAGCTAAAGAAGCTGCACTGGTATTTTGTTTAGTTGCTGATTTACCATGCTTGGATTGAGCTTCTCTTCTAGCCAAAACAATATCTCTACTTGTATTAGTAATAGGCTTTCTCTTTTGATTAATTCTTCTTTTAACGTTTGGTTTTGATGTTTTAATTTCTGTATTATGTGAGTTTTGAACTTCCTGATTTTTGCTTGTGGAAGTTTTAACTGTGTTTACAGGACTTTCTTTTTTAACATCAGTACGAGTTCTATCGGATGAAGTTATTGCTGATTTCCCATGAGTAGACATTGCTTTTCTTCTCTCTATTACTAACTCTTTACTAGATAAAGTTGTTGAAGAAGACTTTCTACTTACCTGGGTTTTTGGGATATGTTTTGTAACTGGTTTAGTAATATTTTGATTATTTGAAGAAGACTGAGTACCAGAAATCTGTATATCTTGAGAAGATCGAACTCTATCTTTAGTAGTCGAAGAATAAGCAGCAGCTTTTTTACCGCTATCACTCATCGCCTTTCTTCTTTCTAATGCAATCTCTCTACTGGTTTTTTTTGACATAATCTTCAAATGTGAAACTCTTTTGAAAAAACTTTCTCCAAAAATATTTTTTGGAGAAAGATATTTACTACATAAAAGTAGATTTAACGTCCTTGGAAAACTACAAAAGCTGTTCCTTGGCTTTGAGTGTAAGCATCGTATCCGATGATTCTTACATGATGATCAGGGTATGCTCTATGACATGCCTCTAATTCACTTACAACCAAGTTAAGGTCTTTTTCCCCAAAGAATGGGAGCTTCCAATAAGACCAATAAGTTTGCATACTTCCACTAGGATGAACATGCTCAATAACAGGACTCCAGCCTTGAGCAATTATGTATGCAATTTGATCGTATATTTCCTCCTGGGTCATCGGTGGTAAGAAACCGAATGTTTCCAGGGTTGCAACTGTTTGATAGTCGCCTACTGTGCTCTGGAAAGGCATAATTAATTTAAATGTGAATGAAATTACTCGTAATAGAACGAGATTTGTAGAAGTTTGAGGAGAAGAATCTCCTCAATTTTGAAATCTGGTTTAACCTTGAACGTCTAGTTTGTCGACGGTATCAAATTCAAACTTAATTTCCTTCCAAGTTTCAAGAGCGATAGCTAATTCAGGACTGTGTTTAGCAGCTTCCATAAGAATGTCTCTACTCTCTTTTTCGATTTCGCGACCAGCATTACGTGCTTTTACGCAAGCTTCTAAAGCAACTCTGTTGGCTGCAGCTCCAGCAGCTGAACCCCATGGATGACCATGTGTTCCTCCACCAAACTGAAGACAAGAATCATCTCCAAAAATCGCTAGGAGTGCAGGCATATGCCATACGTGAATACCACCTGATGCGACAGCAAATACTCCTGGCATTGAACCCCAATCTTGATCAAAGAAGTTACCTCTTGATCTATCTTCGGGAACAAATGACTCTCTTAAGTTGTCAATGTAACCAAGAGTTGTTTGACGATCACCTTCTAGTTTTCCAACAACAGTTCCAGTATGTAGTTGATCGCCTCCGGAGAGTCTCAAACATTTTGCTAGAACCCTGAAATGGATACCGTGTTTTGGATGTCTATCAATAACAGCATGCATCGCTCTATGAATATGTAGAAGCATGCCATTTTTACGACACCAGTTTGCTAATCCAGTATTTGCAGTGAAACCGCCAGTTATATAATCATGCATGATGATTGGCATATCTAGCTCTTTTGCAAATTCAGCTCTTTCGTAAAGTTCTTCAGGAGTGTTGGCAGTACAGTTTAGGTAGTGACCCTTAACTTCGCCAGTTTCCTGCTGAGCAAGCTTAACTGCTTCTGCAACAAACTCAAATCTTTCTCTCCAACGTTGGAATGGCTGAGAGTTTATATTCTCGTCATCCTTCGTTAAATCGAGACCACCTCTAAGGCACTCATATACAACTCGACCATAGTTTTTACCAGATAATCCTAATTTAGGTTTAATGGTACAACCAAGTAGAGGTCTTCCATATTTGTTTAAACGATCTCTTTCAACTACGATTCCATTTGGTGGACCACCGCAAGTTTTGATGAAAGCGATTGGGAATCTAATATCTTCTAGACGTAGGTGTCTTAGAGCTTTAAATCCAAAAACGTTTCCTACAAGAGATGTTAATACGTTTGTAATAGAACCTTCTTCAAAAAGATCTAAAGGATATGCAATAAAAGCATAAAAAGCTTCAGGGTCTCCAGGAACGTCTTCGATTCGATAACAACGTCCTTTATAAAATTCTAAATCTGTAAGTAACTCGGACCAAACTGTTGACCAAGTACCTGTTGAAGATTCAGCGGCAACAGCTGCTGCAACTTCTTCTCTGGGAACACCTTCTTGACCTGTACATTTGAAACAGGCTAGTAAATCGGTGTCTAGGGGTACATATTCTGGAGTCCAGTAGGTATCTCTGTACTCCTTTACCCCTGCATCATACTTCTTACTCATAAGGATAAATTTAGGTCTGTGTAGGGAAAATAATTATTGTGCAAAATTTATAAATCTTGCTTTAGTTAATTAGTCCTTTTGACCAAGAAATTCACCGTTTCCAAGAGCAGGTTCAACTTCTCTATGAGGACGAGCAATAATGTGAGCTGCAACTAAACCGTCACCAACTCTTTCACAAGCATCAGCACCAGCTCTTACAGCTGCGTTAACTGCGCCTGTTTCGCCTCTAACTAATACTGTGACATAACCGCCACCTACGAATTCACGACCAATAAGGCGAACTTCTGCAGCCTTTGTCATTGCGTCTGCTGCTTCGATTGCAGGTACAAGTCCGCGTGTCTCGATCATGCCGAGAGCGATACCCATTGTTTCTGTAGCCATTGTCTACTAATTACTAAATGTGGAATGTTCAATCCGAAGAATGCTTCATTAAGTACTTATAAGTCAAGCGTTTTCGATAAAATCTCCATTAATGTTTTTTCTATCATTCATAAGTTAAACTTATCACCCTTGGTACTATTGATATGTCAATACTTATGCAAATTAGTTAGTGCATCAAAACATACTGTTGTGTTAAGAAAAAATTTACATTATGTTATTTCCGTACGAGGCAGGCCCTGTCTACACAGGTGTGGAATGTTCAACCTTTCCTGTCTCCGTATCTAGCTTTGAAGTAAGATAATATCCTCAATAAATTTATTTATTATTTTGAACCATCCAGTCCTTACTATTGCGAGTGGCAACAAAACTAAAGTTTCTGAAATTTCGGCAATGCTGGATGTTTTGTCTTTAAGGGTTCAGAAGCAACCAGAATATTTAAATGTCGAAGAGACTGGAGACACATATTTTGAGAATGCACTTTTAAAAGCAAAAGCAGCTGCTTTAGAGACAAAAACCTGGGCATTAGCTGACGATTCGGGACTTGAAGTAGATGTTTTAGATGGTCGACCAGGCATATATTCTGCTCGATATGCCAAAAACAACTCTGAAAAAATTAAAAAATTAATTAATGAACTTTCTGATAGTCCTTACAGGAGCGCGAGATTTATAAGTTGTATGGTTTTATGTGATCCCTCAGGAAACTTAGTGAAGGATTCAACTGGAATATGCTGGGGAGAAATTCTTAAGACTCCAAAATATCCAAATGGGGAGTTCGAATCTGTTTTTTGGGTAAAAGAAGCTAACTGTGTTTACGGTGAGCTATCACAATCACAACTAAGTAAGTTAGGAAGCAGGGGTAAAGCCGCCAGAATTATGTCACCTTACCTCAAAAAAGAAATTGGTTTAAATTAAAAAATTCTCAATAATTTGAAATTTCATCAATTGCTCTTATAGCAGCAGCTGCTGCTTCTTCTACATCTCCTTCTTTCCCAGCGAGAGTTAATCTACCAAAAGCGCCAACTGCCTTTACATCTACAACAGTTATATTTGATGCTTTTTCTGCTTCATTTGCTGCTTTTAAGACATACCCAGCCGGTTCAGTTTCTAATATAAACATGCTCATTCCAGATTGAATCATTGATCCACTCCTGTTTTGTCTATTTATTAAAACAGCATGATCTGGAGTAATAGCTCGAATAACTTCTGTCCAACTTGTTGAAGGTTTGGTTCTTTTTCTAACTTCACTTCCAATAGCATCTAGAACAACATCCCCAGAATGTAAAACAGTACTTTGATCTTTGTGATAAAGAGCAAGAGAGCCAAATGCTCTTTCAACAATCATCTGACCAAGTCTTACATTACTTGCTTTTAGGGCAATATCAGTGACTCTATGAACGGCCATCCCTGGTGAAACTTCCATCCAAAGGCATGAATCTCCAGGTATAGGTAAAAAACCCCTACTAACCGTCCCCATATATGCAGCTAATTGAGGTTGAAGAGAATCTAAAAAAACATATGTTCTCAACTCAATTTGCTCAACTTGACTTGCTTGTCTGGACACCAAAGACTTTTCTGAATCAGTTGTAATAAAACAGCTTGCACCACTGGCCTGAGATTGCACCTCAGATCCCGTGACTAGGGAACTTCCTTTTTTTCGTTCCCCTCTGTTTAAACTAGAAGTTGGTTCCATTCACGCGACTATAACGGATAATGGTTCATTTTTTCTATTAAATTTACTTGCATGCTTCCAACAAAACGATAACTTCAAGTAAAAGATATGCATTTTTATGGGAACTTCTCAAAAAAAAGAACCAAATGTTTCTGGTACTGAAAAAGAATTAACTCCTGATCAAACTCTTGGATTAGTTAGCCTTAGCTTGATGCAAAAACTATCTCAGAAAGACCCATCTTTTAGTTGGTTAGAAGAAGATAAAATTGAAAAAGTAAATCTTAAGAACCTTAGAGATAGATTGGAGTTAACCCAATTAGCTATAAATACTGGAGCACCTTTAACCACTTCAGAAGTGACAGCTTTAATTGGGGCAAAGCCCGGGAAATCTAAGTTAGAAAGAGCAGGATTATTAGCAACTAAAATAGCTAGAAATGTGTGGAAGCTTTCAAAAATAAGTCAAGGAAATTCCTTCTACAGAAATTAAAATACGCCCCAAAAGTTTTTTTCATAATTCCCATTTAAGTATTTAAACATTCATATAAGTTTTTTAAATGTGTTCATTTTGTAAGAGAACTTATTAATTACTTTCTTAAATTAAAAAGTGTATGCAAGCTTGAAATATAAGCTCTTGAAAATTTTTAATGAGTAAAGTTGAATTTAATAAGGAAACTGGGCCCAGGGAAGTTTTTTGTGGGCTAACTTCAATAGTTTGGCTCCACAGAAGAATGCCGGATGCTTTTTTTCTAGTTGTAGGCTCCAGGACATGTGCTCATTTAATTCAAAGCGCTGCTGGAGTTATGATTTTTGCTGAGCCAAGATTTGGGACAGCTATTCTTGAAGAAAAAGATCTTGCTGGTCTTGCTGACGCTCATGAAGAATTAGATCGAGTGGTAAATGATCTTATTGCGAGAAGACCAGAAATAAAAACTCTTTTTCTAGTTGGATCTTGTCCAAGTGAGGTAATCAAATTAGATCTTGCCACTGTCGCAGAGAAATTAAATAAAAGATTTTTAGGTCAAGTGAGATTCGTTAATTACTCTGGCAGTGGGATAGAAACAACTTTTACCCAAGGAGAGGATGGCGCCTTAAAAGCTTTAATTCCATTAATGGAGTCATCAAATGAGGAGAAATTATTATTAGTTGGGACTCTTGCAAATAATGTAGAGGATAGGTTTAAAAAGATTTTTAAAAATTTAGGCATTTCAAATATTGAGAGCTTCCCACCCCGTCAATCAACAGAATTACCAAAGATTGGCAAAAATACAAAAGTTTTATTAACTCAGCCTTATTTAAGTGATACCGTTCGAGACCTAAAACATCGTGGTTGTGAAATAATTTCGGCTCCATTTCCTCTTGGTATCGAAGGAAGTACTAAATGGTTTTTAGCTGCAGCGAAAGCTTTCAAAATTAATGAACTTAAAGTTCATGAAATTATTTCGCCTTTAATTAATAGAGCAAAACTTGCTCTTGAATCTCACAAAGAAATACTTAAGGGGAAAAGATTATTTCTTCTTCCTGAATCGCAACTGGAGATATCTTTGGCAAGATTTTTGCATAATGAATGCGAAATGGATCTTATAGAGGTAGGCACTCCTTACCTAAATAAAGATTTAATGAAAGAGGAGATTAATTTATTACCTGATAATACAAAAATTGTCGAAGGACAACATGTAGAAAAACAATTAGATCGAGTAAGGGAATCTAATCCAGACTTAGTAGTTTGTGGAATGGGTTTAGCTAACCCACTGGAGGCCGAAGGAATTAGTACTAAGTGGTCAATAGAAATGGTATTCAGTCCAATTCATGGTATTGATCAAGCCGCAGACTTAGCAGGTCTCTTCTCTAAACCTTTAAGAAGGAATCAAATACTAACTAAGAAAACTTTAGTAACTCATTAAAAACTATGGAATTAACTCTTTGGACGTATGAAGGACCGCCACATGTTGGTGCGATGAGAATTGCTTCTTCAATGAAAGATCTTCATTATGTTCTTCATGCCCCTCAAGGAGATACATATGCAGATCTTCTTTTTACAATGATTGAAAGGAGGGGGCAAAGACCTCCAGTAACTTATACAACTTTCCAAGCTAGAGACCTTGGAGGCGATACAGCTGAATTAGTGAAGAAAAATATTAAGGAAGCTGTCGAACGATTTAAACCCAAAACTCTTTTAGTTGGAGAAAGTTGTACGGCAGAATTAATCCAAGACCAACCTGGGGCTCTTGCAAAAGGAATGGGGTTTGATATGCCAATTGTTAATCTTGAATTACCTGCCTATAGCAAGAAAGAAAATTGGGGAGCTTCAGAAACTTTTTATCAATTAACAAGAACTCTTTTGAAAGAGAAAGTAAGTTCTTCAGAAAAAATAAGTCCTCTAAGGTGGAAGGAGTTAGGTCGCAGACCAAAAGTCAATATACTGGGTCCTTCATTACTGGGATTTAGATGCAGAGATGATGTAATTGAAATCCAACGCATACTTTCAGAGCAAGGAATAGATACAAACGTAGTTGCTCCATTAGGTGCTAGTCCAGATGATATTGAAAGACTAATTGATGCTGAAATAAATATTTGTCTTTATCCAGAAATTGCAGAAAAAATTGAAGAATTAGATACAGATGATGCAACTGATGTTATATCAGAATTGCCGGAGGAAAGACAAGAAAGAGTATTCTCACAAATAAAAGATTCTGAATTAACAGATGATATTAAAGAGCTATTAAAGTATGAAGAAGATACTGCAGGGGGTTTAATGGCAAAAGAACTTGTCAAGGTAAACGAGAATTTAAGTATTTCGAATTGCCTGGAAGAAATAAGAAAACAAGCCAAAAATGTTACTAGAGTTCACTCTATATATGTAGTAGATTCAAAAAATAAATTAAAAGGGAGGCTTTCTCTAAAAGATGTAGTCACGGCTAAATCTAGATCTAAGGTTAAAGATATATTTATACCTAAAGTAGATTATGTTACTGCTGACCTGGATGGAGAAGAAGTTGCTAAGATAATGTCTAAATATGATCTTGAGGCTATTCCTGTTACGAACAAAAGAAAAACTTTACTTGGACGTATTACAATTGACGATATCGTTGATTTAATTAAAGATGAGGCAGACAAAGATTATCAATTGGCTGCTGGAATATCATCAGAGGTTGAGGTTAATGATTCTATTTTTCAATTGACAAAAGCTAGACTACCATGGTTATTCTTAGGATTATTAGGTGGTCTTGGAAGTGTATTTATATTGAAAGATTTTGAACAGATCATGAATCAACCTGATCTTAGAAATCTATTCTTTTACACACCACTAATTGCAGCTATGGCTGGAAATGTTGGTGTCCAATCTTCTGCAATTATTGTTCAAGGTTTAGCTAATGATTTAGTTAAGGGCTCTCTTCTGTCAAGACTTGTAAAAGAAGTAGGGTTAAGTCTAAT
>Ga0208763_1000246_pt1 | contig 11753 bp, 12 predicted proteins | sample ETNtaG_20_FD_185756 | JGI IMG/M metagenome (GOLD analysis project Ga0208763, IMG submission 185756) | Marine microbial and viral communities from oxygen minimum zone, Eastern Pacific Ocean - ETNP201306PF45B (SPAdes) (version 2) | ecosystem: Environmental > Aquatic > Marine > Oceanic ... | reverse complement strand
GAACAGACTACGTTATTAACGCTACCTCTATAGGATTATATCCTGATATAGATGCAAAAGTTAATGTTAATATTTCATCACTAACACCTGAAATGATTGTCGCTGATGTAATACCAAACCCACCTAAAACTCGCCTAATTAAAGATGCAAGCGCTATCGGCTGCACTGTTATTGATGGACTTGAAATGCTAGTAGCACAAGGGGTTATCGGTATTGAATACTGGACGGGCCAAAGTCCCAGTTCAAAAATAATGAGAGAGTCATTAGAAAAAATATTTGGCTGATTATCTTATTTTTAAGACTCCTCAACTTTTTTTATCTTCCTCTATTTCTTGGCTGCTTTCATGAAAGTTCCTTTCCTTGGAAGCAAGAGAATTAGCTCTTTTTCTTGAATGAGCTGAAGAAGCATACCAGTAACCTAATACAAAAAATAACAGAGCCGTTATGGCAAGAATAAAGCCCATTTGTGTAATTAGATATATCAAAGGAATAAATTTTTGAAAAATGTTCTAATAAATAGAGTACTTTGTCAATTCGTTGAAGGATTCTGAAAGTAAATAATCTTTAATCCTGTTTGATAAAGTAAATTGGTTTATCAAAATCAATTTCCAGATCATCGAACATTTGTATTCTACTAATAGAAGGATATGCGTTTAATGGCATCAACTTCCAGGCTTTTTCATAGCCTACACGGTATCTAGATTTAGAGGTGTACTTTCTGTCATAAACACCAAAATGAGCTATTCTCAGCGTTTCATAAGGATAGTAACCTGAATCAACCTTGATCACTTCATATTCATAAAGGACCAAACAGCTCCGATAAGTTACAGATTTAACGTGAGGCATCACGGTTTTTGTTTTTAACTTAACCTGAACATCAATTTCACCCCATACTATGGTCGAGGGATCTACCGGTTCGGCCTTCTTAATCTTCAATAATTTATTATCAAAAGGCTCATTAGGGTCTAGAGCTTTTCTTCCAACTGCTTCCGCTCCGGCATATTTAATAAAATCCTTAACAACTACTTCGGCCCAGGCCTTTGCCTCGGTTGGCCCATAGTGAATGCCATCAGTTTCAGGATAAGGATCAATAAATTCAGTTACCTTTCGGCTATCAAAAAAACGGGCAAATGGCTTAGTACTTGATTCCATTATACTGCTCATTTGCTCCTGGAGCTCAAAAGAAAATCTTTCGGGATGTGACTCTGGCGGAGCGATCCAATAACACCTTCTTCCTCCCTTTGAAGCCGCCTCCGCCATGTCTCTGCATAAACTCTGCACTAACTTAATATTATCAGACTCTTCTCGACGTTTAGATCTCAGACTCGAATAAAGATTAGTTCCAGTTTGTACGACGACGATGTCTGGATCACAATGATTTAATAGATCTTCAACTTTGGGAACTTCCTCAATTTTTTTTAGACGTCTTTCTAATTTTGGAGTTTTTTCCCAAAATCCAATATCTGAGGAAATAGACTGATATTGACTCAACCAATAATACGGAGTTGCACCACCAGCAACATAAGTATGAACTTCAAAACCAGCATCTCTTAATTTGGAATCAAGAGTTGACCCAAAAGCGCCCATACTCATCGAGTCTCCCAGAAACAACACACTTGTGCTTGGTAGATTCTTACTTTTTTTACCTTTAATTATGCGAGATTTAAATTCCTTTAGCTTCGAAAAAATTCCTTTAGCCTGACTCTCCTGAGCAAAAGATAAAAGCAGTACCAGGGCTATTATCTTCATGATAAAAAACCATATACTTATAGGTCTATGATTTATTAACAGCATTATTCTAATAATTCAGAAAAATCGAGAAATGCCAGATATTAATTATTAAAAAATGAATAATTTTACAAATTAACATTCATTTTAAACCATGTTCTTTCTGCATTCTTTTAATCTTTCCTCTAAGCGCTAGTTTTGAAGTAGCCTGCATACGATCCGTAAACAAAATGCCATTTAAGTGGTCAGTTTCATGCTGAATGGCTCTTGCTAATAATCCGTCAGTTTCAAGGGTGACTCTTTTAGAACCCATAATATCTAAACTCACCTTTAAGTCATATGGTCTTGTCACATCTCCTCTTATATCGGGAAAACTTAAGCAACCTTCACTCATGACATCATTCTTATTCCCATACTCCAATTCAGGGTTAATAAAAACGAGAGGCATAATATCTTTTAATTGGACTTCCTTTCCATCAATCCTCAAATAACTAACACACTCGGGATCATGAGAAACATCAATAACAGCGAGTTGTATAGGCACACCAATCTGAGGAGCTGCCAAGCCAATACCTTCGGCAGAGACCATGGTTTCAAGCATGTCGTCTACCAAGGATTTTATTTCATCAGAAAAAGACTCAACTTTTGCACATTTTTTTCTGAGAACAGGATCTCCAAATATTACAATTTCACGGACCATCGTTTGACCTAATTTTTTGGTTTTTTTACCAGAATTCGGGCTGGTACTTCTTTAACAGGATAACCGGCCTGAGTCAAAGCATCCCAGACATTAACCAAATTTTTAAGTGGAGCCTTCTCATCGGCCTTTAATTCCAGAGCGAGAGAAGGTTTATCAGCTTTTAATTGTTTCAATCTTGTTGTGAGTTGAGTCACCGGAATCTCTTCTGAACCTAGGAGAATCTTTGAATCAGCAGTAAGAGCAAGTTCTAATCTAGTCTTAGAATCAATGTTTTTTGCAAGAGAACTGGCCTTAGGAAGTGTAATGCTTGCAAAAGATTTATCCTCTTTTGGTGAAGACGTTAAGATAAAATATATTAGCAAAATTGCTAATATATCAATCAAAGAAACAATAGGAACAATAGGCCTGCTATTTTTTTTATTAATGAACCTCATTTCTAATCACTTTTTTCAGAAACAAGTCCTTTTATTTTTGAATAAAGAACCTCGGATGGGTTTTTATAAAATGCCGTAACTAAACTGTCCGTCAACACTTCCATTCTTACACCAAACCTCTCAATTTTTTTGGTGAAATAGCTATGTGCAATTACCGTCGGCACAGCTACTGCCAGACCGGCTATCGTCGTATTCAAGGCCTCAGCAATACCTCTAGATACCGCAACTCGAGAGCTTCCAGCTTCAGCTAAATCTACATTACTGAACACCCCAACAAGTCCAGAAACAGTTCCAAGTAACCCTAACAAAGGAGCAATAGTGATAACGACTTCAAGCAGGGCAATTCCTCTTTCCATGATCACTATCTCCTCTCTAGCCTTTGCTTCAGCAGTTGAAGAGGCTTCAACCCTATTAGAAGGGGCACCAACTATAATACCAAGTCCTATGCGAGAAAGCGGTGATTTATGAGATTGCAAACATTCAGTTAGACCTGAAATATCATCTTCATCAATGTATGAGTTTGAACTTTTCATTGCCCGTTGAACTGGCCGAGGAATTATTTTACTTACTCTTAAGGTCAACCCCTTGAGTACAATTACTGTAACTGATACAATTGATAACAGAATTAAGCAGAGCATAAAAACTCCACCATCACTGATAAAACTATAGACTAAATCCATTGAATTTGGAATTTCAGAAGCTATATCTGCAAGCATTGTTTTCATATTTAATATATAATAATTTCATACTCAAATTCCATTCTTCCGTCCTGAGTCCTTTCAATAAGTTTTTCTGGAACAGGAGGAATCTCCGCTCGCAGAATTCCACTAATTGAAAAATCAACTACCACTGGATCAGCATCATTTCGTAGAAGGCGTATATCAACAATTTGGCCTCTTTGGTTTATCCAAAACCTCACTTTTAAAGAACCATATTTTACAAGATCAGCATGAGCCGACCTTGCTCGATGCCAGCTTTTCTGGATAGCTAAATCCACTTTCTTTTTAAAATGCCCAAGATCAGTTTCCTCAACATTTAAGGCAGCTTCACCAAGGTTGCTTAATTTACCCAAAGTTCTCTTTTTAAGTGTCTCAGGTTGAAATGCGGTTTCGAGGGGAGGCAGATCTTTTTTTATTGGTTCAGTTTGCTGTGGTTCAGGAGGTTTTTTAACAATATTAGACCCCACAGAATCCGAGTCTTTTTTCTCCAGAGATTCGATTAACTCCAATTCTTCCTGATTTAATTTTAAATCATCATCTTCAATATCTTCTGATAAAATATTTTCAAAATGAGAATCAGAGTTTTTCGGCTCCGTCAAATCAGAAACCTCAAGATTATTAATTCGTTCTGAATTATCATTGGACTCCTCTTTTAAAAGGCTGTCTTCTTTCATGGATTTTTTTTCAGGTGACCACTGAGGAACAATTGGTAAAGCAGGATTACCTTGATCCTCTCCTTCAGAGTAATCTTTTTCAGCTAAATCACCAAAGGGTAGATCTTGACCCGAAATGTTTGGCATATTTTCATCTCCATCTGCAGATGGGACTGAATCACTTTGGGCTGTTGTATTTTTATCGGACTCTAAATTTGTTTTTACTGGTGTAATTGGTGACAACTCATTTGAATCAGTTCTAACAAATTTTTTTTCTTCCTCTTCCTCTATAGTTTCGAGCATCTCAGGCATAATAATTACGTATTCATCATCATTTTCTGAAACACTCATTTGCATCTCAAGTGAGCCGCTACTCTTAGGTAAAGTTGAAGCAACCACAAAATGATAAGTCATTCCCTTAATGGCTTGAAACTTATACTTTGATTCGTCAACAGTACTAGAAATTGGAACTTTACCTAAAGTTTCTAATAAGGCCCCAGTATAAACCCCAAATACATGTTTAAAATCTGGACTAATCACATTAAATGAAACTTCGCATTCATCTGGAGCGATCCACCTCCACCACACAGAACCACCTTCCGAACGCCCAGAATGTAAAGGCTCGTTTTCTTCCCTAGAGAAATATTTTGTATTAATCGATGCCGAATAATAATTATTAGACCTAATATTTATGGCTTTCTCAAAATCATCATTTATTGGAGGCATTGATCTTTTATAGGCAAGAATCGATGTGATCCCGACGGCAAACAAAACATGCAACATAATGGAAATGAGCATTGCAAATCGAATCTGTCGTTTTGTTATCATTAATAACCTTTAAAATAAGACAATCGCACTGTAGAAAATATTTTCAATTACCTGTAAAACAAATAAGAAAATCACTTAACAAAATAACTTAAATGCTCCAATTCTAGAGCAAGGTCTACTGAATTCACTATGACGTTATCGGGAGTCTTAAGCACAGTAGATGAAAAGTTTAAGAAAGCTTGAACTCCAGCATTAACGAGTGCATTTGCTACTTCCTGGGCAGTTTCTGCTGGAACCGCGATAATGGCAATTTTGACATCATTATCTTTGACGTACTGAGTCATTTGAGAAACATTCATTACAGGTATATCGGCAACCACAGTTTTCAGACGATTCTGATCCGATTCAAATGCAGCTGAGATTTCGAAACCTTCTCGATTGAATCCACTGTACTTTAACAAAGCAGAACCCAAGTTCCCAACCCCCACCAATATTACCGGAAGTAGACTACTTGTTCCTAGTACCCCAGTAATAACTTCAATAAGAGCATCGACGCTGTATCCTAGACCACGAGTCCCAAACTGTCCAAAATGGGCAAGATCTTTTCGAAGTTGAGCTGATTTAACTCCAGCAGCTTTAGCAAGGGAATTAGATGAAACGGTATCCAAACCATTCTCTTTGAGTCTTTCCAAACAGCGCTGGTAAATAGAAAGCCTGTAAATTGACTTCCTTGGTATGTCGGTTTGTTGAGACAATAGTATTAAAATTTAATTTCTAATGATTTAATCTAATCCCTAACTAACAAATAAGTAAAGAACTACAGACTGAAGTCTATAGTGCTAAAAAGGAATTGTATTATTAAATTATATTGATAAAAAGAATCTATGAAGAATATGACTCTTCGACCCTTTTGGCTACATCCCGATAGTCATAATCAGCATTGTAGATCTCTTTAAAGCTCTCGAGGGAATGATCTTTGTCCTCCAATTTCTCGTATACAAGACCAAGATTATAAAGAATCTCTTTTTTTGTATTATCCATGGCAAAAACTTCAGCGTTAGCATCTTTTAAAGACCCGATTGCCAAATCATACATTTTCATTTCATCATAACAACGTCCAAGCATGAGCATTGAACGGATACGAATATGAGGATTGTTTTTTGCCTTCTGCAAATGTGGAATTGCATCTCTAAAACGGCTCGCTGTAAATAGATGGTTACCAAGATCAAACCTGAGTTGAGGGTCAGTTGGGTTACGTTCGACCCTGACTTCAGCTTCTTTAATCTGCTGCTCAATAGAGGCACTTTTGAGCTCTTCTAATTGAGCCTTCTTATCATCCGATCCGTCACTACCTGACTCAATATCAGATTCGAGATCTTTTATTTGCTGTTGACGCAAATTGTCACGAGCGTCCTCAGCCTTTCTTTGAAGAGTTTCATCCGCTGCACTCAAAGTAAAAGCATAATCATAATATGACGCACAGTTTTCCCAATCCTCAAGCCTCTCGTACAGATCTGCTATTTTTTTAACAACATCTAAGTTTTCTGGATTTTCCGCATATTGAGATCCCAAGTCAGCAAGTTGAGCTTGCATCTGCTCCTTAGTTGCACCTTTTCTAGATGCACTTTCAAGACTCTTGGCTTCATCTTGGTCCTTAAGTAAATCTTTAAAAGAACGATCTTTGACTCCCCAACCACCTTTAGCCATTGTTGCTTGAGCGGAAGCATCTTTGGCCTTTTTCCTCGCGTCACCATCAGACGGATCCTTTTCAACAATAGAGTCATATACTTTTGCTGCCTCTGCACCATCACCCTGAGCCAAAAAATGATCGCCTAGTTTGTGCAGATTTTTGGTATCTGAAGGATGTCCTTCACGAATTGTCTCAAGGCCAAAAGTTGCTATTTCTGGGATACCTAATGCCATGAAGGCTTCATAAAACAATGAGTTTGCTTCTACGTTGTAAGGATCGGAATCTAATTTCTTTTCTATGTCATCAAGAGATCCTAATGGGTCTTTTTTAATCTTATTTTTCACTTTCATCATGCCTCCGGCACCTGAAAGTAGTCCTTTGCCTTTTTTGCCACCGGCTCGCCATCTAGCACCTTGAGCTGCGCGTAGGACCTGACGACCTTTTAGAAAAGTTGGTTCTTCCTTGAGAATATTATGAAGAATCTGTAGAGCATAATCATAATTTGAAAGCTCAATTGCACTCTGTGCCTTTAAAAATAGAGTGACAAGTTTAGGGTCTAGTTGTTCTTCTGTGATAAGCTCCTTAGGTGAGTCCATATCTAATATAGGGGTTGTATTTTAGGATATACCTGGAATTAAGATTAAATCTTGGATGGGGAATTTAGCCTCGTAGTACCTCATCTTGCAAGGCTTCTAATATAATTTTTTGGATCTAATTCTATTTTTTTTGCCCAATATGACGATTTAGCCTCCAAAACCACCTATAGACGACTAATTAAAGCGAAAAGCGTGGAAGATAATAAAGCAAAGTTGCGCTCGCTAACGAGTATGGTTCACTGTAAAAATGACAAATAAAATGAGATCTTTAGCACTAATTCTAATTCTTCCCCTGATGCTAGGGGCAAAACGTAAAGACTCAGGACTTATTAGTTTTCATCTAGAATCAGGAGAAGGAAATCAAAAGGAGCAAACTGTGCAAATAAGAGTCTCTCAAAAAGTCTTTAGCGTTTTTAAGGAACCTTCTTTTAGCCAAAGAGACATTGATGGCTTTTATCCCTTTTTATCAGAAGACGGCGAGAGTTATGGCATGTCTTTTAAACTTAAGAAAAAGAAAATCAAAGAACTAAGCACACTATCTACCGTAGCCAGAGGCAGGAGACTCGTCACTGTTCTCGGGATGGAGCCCGTCGATTTTGTGGTTATTGATGGTCCGATTGAACACGGATATATTACTTGCTGGAAAGGCTTTACGGAAAAGAGTATTGAAAAATTTAAAAGTCTTAAAATTAAGTTAATTGAACCTCAAGCTCCTAGTTCATCAATTATTCCGCCAGAACCATTACCCCAAAATATTAATCCACCGGAATAATTAATTAATTTAGTAATGATTTTCTTTCATTCTAGAAGATCCCTAATTTTGCTATTAGTATGTTATTGGACATTACTGTCATTTAATCTTTCCGCTCAACACAAAAGACTAGACTTAGTATTAGCAACACCAAATAAAGAAATATTTGGACCTGATGGGTCAAAATTCTACATGTACACTGATCGTACATTTGAAGGCAAACCAAGCAAGCCATGGGAAGGCGGGAAGTATGGTTATGTTAGGAACCCAAAAAGGACAAGCTCTGGTATTTTATATAGCAAATTTCATGAAGGCATTGATATAAAGCCTATTTCACGAGATTCAAGGGGGGTACCGCTTGATAAAATTCGATCAATTTCTCATGGTAAAGTTGTCCACACTAGCAGGTCAGCAGGCGCGAGCAATTACGGACGCTACGTAGTCATAGAACACGACTGGGGGTATGGAAAATTTTATAGCTTATACGCTCATCTGGCAGATATCTCCTGCACAAACGGACAAATTGTGAGATCAGGAACATCAATTGGAACGCTTGGCTATACCGGCGATGGCATCAATAAAACCAGAGCCCATCTGCACTTGGAACTTAACCTAATGATAAGTAAAAAGTTCGGGAGTTGGTACCGTAAGCATTATGTTTCGCCTAATAAACACGGTCTATATAATGGAATTAATTTAGCTGGAATAGACATTGCTAATTTATATAAAGAGTATCGAAGGAATCCATTAATTTCTCTTCCTGAGTTCATCTCAAAAACTGAAACATATTGGAAGATATTGGTCCCTAACAAGGGGATTCCATTGATAATGAAATCTTACCCCTGGCTTGCATCAAGGTTATCTGAAGCTGTAAATAATCCATCTTGGGAAATAAGCATGAGCCCATCAGGCATTCCTCTTAAAATTGAACCGAACGATAAAAAAGTAAAATCACCTATTATAAGCTGGGTGAAATATTCAGCCACTCCCCACTCATGGAACACTAGGTCTCGTCTTACTGGTACAAAAAACACAGCCAAGCTAACCTCAAGTGGTCAGCGATTTGTTCAGTTATTGTTATGGGAGTAATTAATGAATCGAACCAATTTCATTAATTAAATTTCGGTTTAATCGAATACCATCATAAAAATTTTCGATAGAAAAGTTCTCGTTGGGAGAGTGTATCTGACAATCCGGTAAAGCTAACCCAAGTAAAAGGGTATCCACATTGAGAACATCCTTGAAGCTTTGAACTATGGGAATACTACCCCCTTCTCTTATGAGAGCAGGATCTGAATCGAATGTATTTCTTAACGCTCTTTGAGCTGCTAAACCATAACCTGATTGAGGGTCCATTAAATATGCTTTACCACTGTGTCCCATTTCATATTCAACCCTTACCCCTTTAGGTTTGCATTGCTCAAAATGATCCTTAACTAAATTCAATATTTCCTCGGGGTCTTGGTCAGGAACTAATCGAAATGAAAGTTTAACAAAGCTTTCAGAGGCAATCACTGTTTTTGATCCCTCTCCTTGATAGCCTCCTCCAATACCATTAACTTCAGCGGTTGGCCTTGACCACCTTCTTTCGTTATCACTGAATCCGGTTTCACCAAAAAGTTCAGGAGCTCCAGTTAAATCGAGTGTTTCATTTTCATTAAGTTGAATTTTCGCCCACGCGGTTTTCTCCCAGCCTTCAATTTCTTTTACTCTGTCATAAAATCCATCAACTTTAATCCTCCCGTCCAAATCATGGAGACTTGAAATCATTTTAGAGATTGCGGTACATGGATTGGCAACAGCACCTCCAAAGACTCCAGAGTGAAGATCCTTAGATGGACCAATCACTTTAACCTCCATGCAAGCAACCCCTCTAAGACCATAAGTAAATGTTCCCATTCCGGGACCAATCATCCCGGTATCAGAGACAGCTATTACGTCACAATCCAAATCCTCTTTATTCTCAATTAGAAAGGGTTCAAGGTTAGGGCTTCCTATTTCCTCTTCACCCTCAACTAGATATATAATATTTACGGGAAGATCACCATTTTCACTAAGAGTCTCACCTAAACCCAAAAGATGAGCAAGGTGTTGCCCTTTATTGTCAGTTGATCCACGAGCATATATTTTACCATCCTTAATTAAAGGTTCAAATGGCGGCGAATCCCATAGATCAATCGGATCAGCAGGCTGGACGTCATAGTGTCCATAGATCATAACAGTAGGCTTATCCTCTGAATGTTTATTTTTGCCGATCACGATTGGGTGACCAGGTGTCTCGTGAATAGAGGCATCAAGACCAACTTCATCAATCTTGGAGCTCAACCATTCAGCACAGTCCCGCACATTTTCTTTGTAATGACTATCAGTCGATACGCTAGGAAATTTTAAATATGAAACAAGATCATCTAAATGTTTTTCATTCATAATAATATTATTACCAATAGCCTCTTCTTGCACGATCTGCAGCCTTGAAATTTTGATATGCTAAATAACCAAGAATAATTGCTCCAAATATGTAGTTTAGCTTAAATAATAAAAGACCGAAAACTATTGCGGTGAATCCACCAATTTTTCCTCGTAGAGCTGGTTTTCGCTCGTGCATAATATGCCCTAAAAGTTGCCCACCATCTAATGGTATTATCGGCAAAAGATTAAAAAAGGACCACAAGATATTAAGATAGATCATAAGGTTTAGAAATTGTTTCAGGTATTTACTAATTGAGTTCAAGTCCAAAAGTATAGCCAGAAGTATGCAAATAATGCCCATTGCAAGGCCGAATAACGGGCCAGCTGATGTAATGATAATTTTTTGTTTTCTATTAAAAGAACCATGTGAAACAGCCATTCCCCCCATACCGTGAATCATAATTTGAGCACTTCCTCCAAATGATCGATAGGCCAAAGCATGACCCAACTCATGTCCTAAAATTGAAATAAAAAAAACAATAATGCATATTAAAACCGATCGAGTTTGATCAATTGCATCGACACCCGATTGTGACCCCAAAAGAATTGGTAAAATCACAAAAGACCAATGAATTGATACAGGAAAACCCAACAACTTAAAACGAAAAGTTCCTTGCTGATTAGGATCTGTACTAAAAAACATCGTATCCTGATATTATTACTACGAAGAGAGTAATACCATAGGATGGAAAAAATTATTTATTATTCTAAATAAAATCGTTAATTAAATTTTCTAGCATTTCCTGTCTTCCACTAGCTAAATCCGGCTCACCTTTCTCATGAACATATTCATCTAGTTCCTCAAATCCAATTTCACCGGATTCAATTTTGGCACCAATACCAGAATCAAAACTTGAGTATCTTTTTGAAACAAAATCATCAAGCCTTCCATCCTCATGAATGGCATGAGCAATTTTAAGCCCCCTGGCAAAGGCATCCATACCTCCGATGTGAGCATGAAAAAGATCAACAGGTTCGAAACTTTCTCTACGACATTTAGCATCAAAGTTAAGTCCTCCAGTTGTGAAACCTCCCATATTTAAGATTTCCAACATTATTTGAGTAGTGAGATAAATATCAGTTGGAAATTGGTCAGTATCCCAACCAATTAGTTCATCTCCAGTATTCGCATCAACTGAACCAAGGGCCCCGGCAGCTGCAGCGACTCTCATTTCATGCATCATCGTGTGTCCAGCTAGAGTAGCATGATTAGTTTCAAGATTTAACTTCAAGTGGTCTATTAAG
>Ga0208763_1000244_pt1 | contig 11772 bp, 11 predicted proteins | sample ETNtaG_20_FD_185756 | JGI IMG/M metagenome (GOLD analysis project Ga0208763, IMG submission 185756) | Marine microbial and viral communities from oxygen minimum zone, Eastern Pacific Ocean - ETNP201306PF45B (SPAdes) (version 2) | ecosystem: Environmental > Aquatic > Marine > Oceanic ... | reverse complement strand
CAAAATTATATGTTTAGTCCTAAAAAAATTGAAGTTGCAAAAAGAAATGAAGGAGCAAAAAATGTTGAACATCACTATTATCTTGTTAATGCAAAAGATAAGTATAAAGCTTTAAGAAGAATTTGTGATGTTAATACAGATATCTACGGAATTGTATTTTGCAGAACCAGAAGAGAAACTAAAGATATTGCAAATAAATTAATGCAAGATGGTTATAATGCTGACGCACTTCATGGTGAGCTTTCTCAAGCCCAGAGAGATCATGTCATGAACAGGTTTAGAAAAAAGAATATTCAAATACTTGTAGCCACAGATGTTGCAGCCAGAGGTTTAGACATTGATAATTTATCACATGTGATTAACTACAACTTGCCTGATGATAATGAAATATATATTCACAGATCTGGAAGAACCGGAAGAGCTGGAAATAAAGGAATTTCAATAATTATAGCACATAGTAGAGAAACCAGAAAAATTGGCTTTATTGAGAAAATGTTGAAAAAAGAAATAAAGTACCAGAAAGTTCCATCAGGAGAAGAAATTTGTGAAATCCAACTGTTAAATATGGTAGATAAAGTAGTTAATACTGAAGTCGGAAATCAAATTGAAAAATACTTACCAGTAGTTGAAGAAAAATTTTCTCACTTAGAAAAAGAAGATCTAATCAAACACTTTATATCAGCAGAGTTTAACAGATTTTTATCATTTTATAAAAATGCAAATAATATTAATCTTAAAGAACAAAAAAATAAAGATAGGTCAAGAGATTCTAGAAAAAGAAATTCAAAAGGACACAGTGAAGATGGATTCACAAGATTTTTCATAAATATTGGAAGAAGCAGCAATCTTCAAACTCATAATCTAATAGGTATGATTAATGAATTTACCAAAAACAGAAACATTGCTATTGGTAAAATAGACATATTTAAAAACTTTTCATTTTTTGAAGTAGAAGAAAATCATGAAAATCTAGTTTTAAAAAGCTTTAATAGAAAAGATTGGAATGGAGAGAAGCTTGTAGTTGAAAAATCTAAAGCACCTAAAGAACAAGATACCAAATCCTATTCTGATAAAAGAAATAGAAAAAGAAAATCTAAAACCAAATTAAGCAACAATAAAAGAAATTCTTCAAGTAGTAGAGTGAAAAAAGGTTCTTTCAAAGAAAAGTTTAAAAAAAGTAGAAGAAGAGGTTAGCTTTTTTTTCCCGCTACAAAATCTTTTAAATAGAAAGGTTCAAAATATGCCAAATCTTCAAAATCAGATTTAGTAAATTTTTGATAGGACAGAACACCCATATATTTAGCGCTAGGGTAGAAATTTGGAATAAAAATGGCATTTTTATTGCGAATAATATCTTTAGCTTTTTCTGAGCCATCACCAAAAAAAACCATTACTTTTTCTAACTCTTTTTTGTAAGAGGTACCATCAATAATATCTGCCTGAATATCTCTTAATTGATTATTATTGGCATCGAATATTGCAGAATAAACTTCCATTCTTCTTGCATCAATCATTGGACAGTAAAGATCAGCTTGTTGTTTTAGTATCATTGCAGAAGACATAGCTTTCAATGTAGAAACTGATATTAAAGGAATATCTAATCCATAACATAATCCTTTTGCTGTCGATACGCCAATTCTAAGTCCTGTATAAGATCCTGGCCCCATACTTACAGCAACTGCGTTTAAATCTGATAAGCTAATTTCAGAACTATCGATAAGTTCGGAAATGAAATTTAAAAGTTTTTCAGAATGAGAAAAATTTGCAGTATTACTCTCTTTAAATGAAATTAATTTTCTACTATTAAACAATGCTGCTGAACACGCTTTTGTAGAAGTTTCAATATTTAAGATATAATTACTCATTAAAAATCATAATAATAATTAAACAGATCAGAAATTAATGAAAATGAATAATAATTTGTTGTTTGATCATAGGACTCACTAGTTTGATTTCTATGAGTTAATGAAAACTCTAATTTTAAATTTGTCGTTGGATTTAAAACATACCCTAAATTAAACTTCATAAAATCAACTTCAGTTTTATTACCATTGTACATATCAATTCCAAAATCTGAAGATCTGTTATTGTAATCAGCATATATATCACTGCCATATGAAATGGAATCTCCTAAATAATCAGAACCATATGTAATATCCAAATATTTAAACTGAGCTGTTATTCTTTTTTTTCTGTAAGAGAGTATCAAAATATTTTCAGAAAAATTTGCCCCAAGTGGATGAGCCAATTCTTCATTATAATGACCATAATTAGCATCATTCCAATGAGAGTAAGTATATGGGCGAACATTATTTCTCTCAACATGAAGTATTAAATTAGGTAGACTAAGGAAATCATAACATTTATATCCAATTTGATATCCATATTTATTTGCCCAATAACCACTATTTTCACGCATTTCATTCAAAGTAAATTCATCAAAAACAATTTGCCCATAAAGATTTGATTTATGAGTCAGTTTGTACTTTACGTTTAATCCTATTAAAGCATTATCAGGAGAGTTTACAGAAAATTCAACTGGTCTGAAAAAGATTACTGGATTTAAATAATTAATATCAAAACCATTACTACCAAGTGTTCTATTAGTTTTCCAAACAATAGATTCATAAAGACCTATTGATAGTTTTTCATTTAAGTTATATGACAAATAATGTGCAGACATATATTTTTTTGCATAACCCATATAGTCATAATTATTTTCAAATGACAAATAATTTTTCATATCTTGAAACTCACAATACAAGTTTGTATATTGAAATTTCCCGAAACTAGATTGCAATCTTAAAAAAGGGTAATTAAAAGAATTATCTGAGAGCAATAATGATCGGTAGCCATCTCCAATAAAGTGTTTTCCATGACCAAACTGAACAGTAAAATTACGAGATGCCTCTATTGAAACAAAACCGGAAGATCTAGCATAATCAAATCCATTGTTATAATAGGTCCTACCTCTTCCTTGCCCTGGAATAACATAATCCTGGGTTCTAATAAGTGAATCAATATAATTAGGAAAAATAGCTTGATTTTCTAAAAATGTTGTTTGAAAAGAAACACGATCACCAATAAATCCATCTATTATAAATCCTCTAGTATTTACAAAAGCATTTAATGATTCTTGATCTTCATAGCCAACAGATAAATTTGACAATAAAGATCCACCAACATAATAATCTTCACCACTAATTTCAATTAAATGCTTATTAAAAATTTTATAATCTAATATGCTATTGTTAGTGAAAAAATTTTGTTCTAATACTGATTCAAAATCAATATTTTGCGAGCCAATTATTATAGGTTTAAATGATGTGTTTTGAATATTTTGATCAATCTCAACACCAAGATTTAAATTAAAATTATAACCCAAAGGCAGGTTAGTATATTGTGCATTTAAAAAATTTGAAAACAAAAAAGTTAGTAGAATAAATTTTAGTCTAAATAAAAAATTCACTTTTTTCATGTTATAGATTCTAACCAATTGTTAAGAGTATAGGTTTCATTAACTTTTATTGTTTTTAAACCAAATTTATTACCAGCTTCTATATCAGATTCAGAATCACCAATTAGAAAAGAATTTTTTATTATAATTTCTGGAAAATCTAACTTTGCCTCTTCTAGCATACCCGTTTTGGGCTTGCGACAATTACAACTATCTCCTTCCAAACATGGACAAAAATAAATCTTATCTATTAAATCAAAATCCGGATTTAATTTTCTTTGCATCTGTAAATGCAATAAATTAAGATCATCTTCAGTCATAATTCCTTTTCCAATACCTTGTTGATTGGTAACAATAAGAATTCTTTTAAAAATTTTATGAAGCTTACGAATCGCTAAATCAGAATTTTTTACAAAAACAAATTCATTAAAATTAGTCACATATCTTCCCTCTAATTTTTGATTAATCACACCATCACGATCTAAAAAAAGAGTATCATACATAATAATCAGCTAAACATTTTTTGTTCAATCAATTTACAAATAATATGCCCAACTAAAATGTGTGCTTCTTGTATTCTAGCAGTATTATCTGAAGGTATAATTAAATTGTATTTACAGAGATTCTGCATAGCACCTCCGTCGTTTCCGCTGAAACCTATTGTAATTAAACCCAGAGAATTGGCTTTCTCAATTGCTCGAATAATATTTTTAGAATTACCAGATGTCGAGAGTGCTAATAAAATATCCCCATTTTTACCAATTGCTTCTACCATACGAGAATAAACCTCTTCATAACCATAATCATTTGCTACGGCAGTTACAAAAGATGAATTTACATGAAGAGCTTCTGCATTTAGTGGTTTTCTATCAATCTCAAATCTACCACTTAATTCTGCTGCAATGTGTTGTGCATCGGCAGCACTACCTCCATTACCACATAACAATAATTTATTATTGCTCTTAAATGCGTTAAGAATAGTATTAGTAATATCTTCAATTAAAACCACTTGATGTTGGTCTTTTGAAATATTTGTAAAAGTTCTAACAGACTCATTGATAAGATTGATAATACTTTCTTGCATAACTTATTTTTTGTAAAAATAATTGATTTTGTCATATGCATTACTTGTTAGTTGGCCAATATGAGTCCAACTAAATTTTTCTTGTATTAAATCGAATGCATTTTTCTTAATATCAACTAGTAATTTCTCATCTTTTAACAGTGAAATTACAGCCCCTGCAAGGGAACTACTATTTTCTGCTGAAAAGAAAACTGCTGTTTTTTTATCTTCCAAAACTTCTTTAAAAGATGGTAAATCAGAAACTATAACTGGTTTTTTATAGCTTAAACTCATCATTAAAACACCGCTTTGATAAATTTTTCTATAAGGCAAAACAACTATATCAGATGCAGAATAAAATGAAGACACATCTTTATGATCTATAAATTTAATTTCTAACTGACAATATTTTCTAATTTTTAAATTATTAATTAGGTCTTCATACTTACTAAAATCATCACGCCAAGGCTTTCCAGCAATTAATAAAAGTATGTTAGGATTTGATTTAATAATTTCTGGCATTGCCTTTAGCAAAACATCTAATCCTTTTACTGATTTTATCATTCCAAAAAACAACAAAACTTTTTTTTCCTGAGTTATATTTAATTTTTTACGTGTGATTTCTTGATTTTCCTCAATAGATATAAATGGGGTATAATTACCGTGTGGAATGATTTCTATCTTATTCGCTAAATAAGGAAAATTAAATGTGATTTCAGCTTTACTAAATTGATTATGAGTTAGAATAAGATCTGAAAAAAAATAAATTAAACTAGAGTAAAATGATGATTTGTTTTTTTTAGAAAAACTTTTCACATCATGAATTGTTAATGTAATTTTTGCAAAAAGCAATTTGGCTAAAATCATATTAAAAATCACTAAAATACTTGACCCAAAAAGGTGATAATGAAAAATATTACATGAATTTACGCGGGCATGAATATGAGATTTTACAGAGCCAATTAAATATCTCAATAGAGACAAAAATTTATTTTTTGTATTAAAAATATTTTTATAATACTGAAAGAATTTTAAATCTTTGATTAAAGGATTAATTGTTGATGAATTAGTGTAAAGATTTACTTTAATATTATTCTCTATTAGTCCTTTGGCTTGTCCAAATAAATAAAAGTGATGTGAACTTCCATGCGCACCTAGGTGGTCGATTATAGCTACTTTCTTCTTCATTCTTTATGGCTATAAATATAATATCTTTTATTAATTAAAATACTTAAAACATTATGATTGAAAAAATAAAAATAATGGATTTGTATATTTGTGTTGCAAGTAATACAATCAATAATTTAATATAAAACATGCTATTCAATTCATTACAATTCGTGATTTTTTTTCCGATTGTAATTATTTTATATTTTTTAATTCCACATAAAAAAAGATGGATTCTTTTATTAATAGCGAGCTATTATTTTTATATGTGCTGGAAAGTAGATTACATTGTTTTAATCATAATCTCAACATTAATTGATTATGTCTGCTCAAATAAAATGAGTAGGATAAATGAAAAACCAAAAAGAAAAAAATGGTTATTGCTAAGCCTATTCAGTAATTTAGGAATCTTATTTGGCTTTAAATATTTTAATTTTTTTAGTGAAAATATTCAAAATATTTTCAACCACTATAATGTGTTTTATGAAATGCCATTTTTTGATGTTTTACTACCAGTTGGTATTTCATTTTACACTTTTCAAACACTTAGTTATACAATAGATGTCTACAACAACAAAACACCGGCCCAAAAGCATTTAGGAGTATTTGCAGTATATGTGTCTTTTTTTCCTCAATTAGTCGCTGGGCCAATTGAAAGATCAAATCATTTACTACCCCAGTTTTTTGAAAAACACGAGGTCAAATATGAAAGAATCAAAGCAGGCTTGCAAAAGATGTTATGGGGATTTTTTAAAAAAATTGTAATAGCTGACAACTTAGCAATACTTGTTGATAGTGTCTACAATAATGTAGAAAATTATTCTGGACTTGCACTTATTTTAGCAACAATATTTTTCACATTCCAAATATATTGTGACTTCTCTGGGTACTCAGACATTGCAATAGGAACAGCAAAAGTCATGGGATTTGAACTTCGAGAAAATTTTAAAAGACCCTACTTCTCAAAATCAATTAGAGAGTTCTGGCAAAGATGGCATATAACTTTATCAACCTGGTTTAGGGATTATGTATATATTCCACTTGGCGGAAATAGAACAGTTAAATGGAAGTGGTATTATAATATCTTCATAACCTTTTTAGTGAGTGGTCTTTGGCATGGAGCAAACTGGACTTTTGTAATTTGGGGGGCACTTCATGGAACGTACTTAGTTATGGCACTTATTCTTTCAAATCCAAAAAAAATTATTTCTAATTTAATTCAAAAACAAAGTGAAATTTTAAATAAATTTTTAGATATATCAATAACATTTATTTTAGTTTCATTCGCTTGGATATTTTTTAGAGCAAATAATATTGAGGATGCCTTTTACATAATTAACAATTTATTTACTAACGCAAATGATATATTTAGTTTAAATGAAATTAAAATCCAATTCAGAGGAGTTGGACTTTTTCAAGAAGATATTGTAAAATGTATCTTACTAATTTTAACACTTTTTCTTTATAGTACATTTGAAAGATCTGGAAATGTATGGAGCAAATTAGAAAAACAACCAAGATGGATGAGGTGGGCAATTTATTACATCTTAGTTTTTGGCATATTATTTATTGCACCGCATTCGAATGTAAATAACTTTATTTATTTTCAATTTTAAACATGAATAAAGATCTCAAAAAAATAATAACTAAGTTTAGTGTTTTTGCAATACCGATTTTAATTTGGATTGGATTGCTAAGTATTGTGGACCCTTTTAATTATTTTCAGTTAAATAATTTCATCTCTATAAAAAGTAAAGAAAAAACTGCTAAAAAATTTAATTCACTATTATATAATACCATTGCATTTAAAAACAACCCATCGCCAAACATTATAATTGGAGACTCAAGAATAAAAAGATTCCCACTTGAGAGTATAAAAAAATTAAGTGGTGATGATTATTTTATTTTACACTCTAATGCAGCAAAATTAAATGAGATTATCGATCTCTTTTGGCTAACAAATAAAAAAATCAAACTCGAAAATGTAATTATTGGAATTAACTTTAATCTTTATAATGAATTTGCATATGCAAATAGAGTTAGTGAAGTGGAAGAAATGACACAAAACCCTCTTCTATATATTTTCAATGGAAATGTAATGGAAATGACTTTTAAAGCAGCTATATATCATTTCAGTAATGTAGCCATACCAGATGTCAAAAGAAATATTATGCTAAAAAAAGAATTAAATGGGAAGAGTTATAAAGACAAAAAAGTTTGGTGGGATTACAATATAAAAACTGTAGCAAAGAATCAATATTCAAAATACAAATACCCAAAAAAAATTAAAGAAAGATTAAATGAAGTTAATAAGTATTGTGAAGATAATGACATTAATTTAATTTTTATAAATGTCCCGCACAACGTTGAATTTAGTAACAGGAAAAACGATTTTAATCTTTCTAATGCAGAGGCTCAATATAAAAAAGATATTAGTGAATTTGGAACTGTAATTGATTATGATTTCGCTAATCAAATAACTAATTGTAAAAAGTGCTTTACAGATCCAATACACACAAATGACTCAATTAATTTATTAATGGTGAGAGAAATATTTTCAGATTCTCTAATTATTGGTAAAAGACTATAAAAATAAACCTTGGAAATAAGATCTGTTAATTAAAATAAAAGTTGAAAAATCCTTTTTGATTCTTGGGCTAATAAAAAACCTAAGATTATTTTTGAAAAATAAAAAGACACAATAAAGATAACAATACAAACCCCCATTTTTTCTTAGAAAGTAAATGTGATTTCTAATATTTTGTGATAAGAAAAAATCACTTCTATACGTCTTTTTCATATCATTCTGAATCAAAGATTTTGTTAAACTACCAACTTTATGAAAAAGTGTAATATTTGAATCATAAAATAGCTGATGTTTACCATGCTTTTTAATCCTAAACAAAAAATCAGTGTCATCGAAATAAACAAAATACTTTTCATCCATTAATCCTATATCTTCAAACACATTTTTATTGATTAAAAGACAGCAAGTTGATGCATATTCTACTAAAGATGACGAATAATTACTGTTTTTATTATTTTTATTGAATCCATTATGAAAAGGCAAATAACCATTACTTTTTTTAAAACCTCCACCAGCATACCAAATAATGTTTTTATCACTATGATATAATATTTTAGGAACCAACAAACTGCAATTATTATTATTTATAGAATAATACATATCGTTTAATAATGAGTTTGGAAATTCTATATCATTATTCAACAATAAAATATGAGAGCATTTATTAGCTAAAGCTTTCTTTACACCAACATTATTAGCGGCAGCAACCCCAATATTTTTATCGTTTTTAATAATAACAATTCTATTGTCATCAAATTCATCTAAAATTTTTGTTGTTGCATCATTTGAGTTATTATCAATAACATATAAATCAAAATTTGAAAAGGTTTGATCAAATAAATTATTCAAGAATGGACGCAATACATTTGCTGAATTGAATGTAACAGTAACAATACCTATCTTTTCCATGAGCTTAAATCTATTTCAAGCATTTCTTCTAAAAGCAAAATATCCTCGTAAAACAAATCATACAACTTCATCTCTAAGTCCTTAGACATACTAATTTCTTTTTTACGAAAAAACAATTCATTGATTTTTTTAAGAATTGAATTAGGAAATAATGAAGAAATAGTTTTTCTCACAAAAGATTTCGAATACAAAACATTAATAAATTTATGATTTGAACTTTTATATGTGTTGAATGGTGTGTTAAAATCAATCTTATCATCAACATCTAAATTTAAAAATTTCAAGATTTTATTAGTAAACTTAGCATTATCAATTTTTAAATCATCGTGCAACATTACACAAACTTTATCTTTACCAAAAATATCAATGTACTTTTTAACCTGAGAATAATAAAATCCTAAATGGATATATTGTTGGTAAAAAAGTAAATGGTTTTTAGAAGAAATATCATCTAAAATATTTTCAAAACTAGTTTTTACAAAACCAAGTCTCTTATCCATATTATAATGTGAAAAGGCTCTTTTAACTGGATCTCGTAATATGATAATAATTTTAGCATTTTTATTGTATTCATGAATCCTAGACGCAACGTTTTGATAAAACAAATATGATACGCTTGCTTCCCCAAACAAACAACTATTTGATTTAAAATTAAATAATGAATTATAAGCTTCTAAATCAGAAACCAGATTTGTATTGTAATAAAGTTTTTGATCAGCGATATCAAGAGCAGAAAAATAATTTGGCTCTTTCACTGAGCTCATTGTTATACTATGATGTTGACTTAAGTAATTATACAGTGAAGTAGTTCCCGATTTTGGAGCGCCAACAATAAAAAAATCTACTTTCATATTTTATTTTTTAAAATTCAAAAAATTCTTGACACTAGAAATCCTACTAAAATTAAAAATAAAAGCAAGAAAAATTTTTATTGGAAAACTTATAAAGTAATACAAAACAAATATAGGAGGAAAAACAAAGACCTTAGGCTTATACTTAAAATTGTTCATTATAGGCTTAGAAAAAAACTGAGCCAAATAAATTTCCGAGTCTGACAAATCCCCTTCTTCCCATTTCTTAACTTTAGAAACATCTATTGTTTTTTCTTTTGAATCACTCGTATTTGAAGAACCAATATTAGCAATACTTAACATTTTAGGCTGATATTCTAAATTTAGAAATTTACATAATTGAATACATTTTGCTTCAGGTGAAATTATAAAATCCTCAAATTTTAATATAAAAAATTCTGACCTATCTTCATATTTCATTGTGATTTTTAAAGAAGAATTCCACACAACAGATGTTGTTATTGGATGGTAATTCGCAAAAGATCTTAAGCTCTCAATAAGAGGGATTTTATTTGCTCCTAGAAACTTTCTTTTCCATTTATTTTTTTGAGATAATAAAACATCTCTATTATCTCTTACCATATTTATAAACTTAGAGTTTGGAAATTCAGATATGATATTTTCCAAATAATATATATTGTTTGGAGTATGGAAACATGCTATTTTTTTTTGTTTTTCTTTTAACTCAAAATCAACAAAAACCTTAAAGATTTCCAAAACATTGTAGTTTTTTTTAGGTAGAACTTTTTTAGACAAATTAAAAAAACCTGAGATATCTTTTTTACTAAACAATCCATCTTTCTGTCTTTTAAAAAGCTCTGCTAAAATATTTATTGCAACTGAATGCTCTAATTTTAATTTTTTATATTTTGTAAATATTTGACTAAAAAAATGCAACTCATTAAAAGTATAGACTAATGAATTATTAGCAAATACTCTGGACATCATAGTCGTCCCACTTCTGCTCGATCCTATTATAAATATATATTTTAAAGCCTCCATATTATTCAATTAAAGTCAGTGAGTAAGGAGATATACTAATCTTTTCATCAATCTTAGTTAATGTTTGCTCAAAGGAAATTTTATTTATATCACTATTTAAATCATATAAATTTAACGAACCATATTCTAAAACCTTTGTACATTTCTTGTTTAAGGATTCAACTTCTTTTGCTGAATTAGACCAATTTACATAGCACTCATAAACTAAAGTCATGTTATTAAAAAACTCATACTTATAAAAATCCTTAGCAATAACTTGCTTTTTAACTTTGAGATCTTTACTATTAAAAAATCTACTTACTATTTGAATAGGTATAAAGGTTGACTGAATAAGTGTTTTATTATCTTTTTTTTGAAAAATTGACCCGCCAAAATCTCTACCTGCTAAATTATGAAATGTAGTCAGTTCAATATTTTTATAAATATCATTGGAAATCAGCTCAAGAAAAAAATTAGCCACAAACAACCCTTGCAATAAAGTATTTCCTGTTTTTTTAGAATATTGTAAATTCCATTCGGTTATCCATATTGGTTTGTTTTGAAATATTGAATTATATCTTTCTATTTCTTTTGGATAATCTTCATTGAAAAATGATTGGATTCTTTTATTATAAATTGAAATCTATTCTAAAATTTAATCATTGCAACAACTTCCATTGAATGCATGTTTGATCTTGACCTCCTGTGGAGAAAAGATATTTGGTTCCTTCAGCAAAAGCAACGTTGGTAACGAATT
>Ga0208763_1000242_pt1 | contig 11833 bp, 10 predicted proteins | sample ETNtaG_20_FD_185756 | JGI IMG/M metagenome (GOLD analysis project Ga0208763, IMG submission 185756) | Marine microbial and viral communities from oxygen minimum zone, Eastern Pacific Ocean - ETNP201306PF45B (SPAdes) (version 2) | ecosystem: Environmental > Aquatic > Marine > Oceanic ... | reverse complement strand
ACAACCGTCTGTCGATAATCCACACATGCATTTCTGGGGAACTAGCCAACTAGACCAATGCTGGACTCATTTCGATGTAAACGGCTCTGATGGTTCTTCAGTTGATGGGTATGGGATGAAAACCTTCTCTCAGGGAACTCAAGTCGAAGTGGATATTTCTTGTCGGATTCAATCTGGTGAAACTTTCAAACAAGATATGTGGCTAAATAAAAATGGGTCAATCAACATAGAACTATCATTCAGAATATACTCTGCTGATTGTACAGACAATTCAGAATGTAAGGACTTGACCCTTACATTATACCGAGGAAATACCGAAATGGCTCAATCTGTTACATCTCAGGAAACTGTAAACAATGCTGAGCCCTTTACTATCAATTGGAATATTCCAGTAAACGAAACAATGTATCGTTGGAATAAGAGCTCGGAAGAACCTGTGGTCCGTGTGGAGTACTCCGCTCCAGGAGTGACCGGTTTAGGATGTGGATTGCTTTTTGACTGTGATGGAGAATTCGTGATGTACTACTCCAACAACGAAGATAATTACAGCGTGGAGGCAAATTTCCCCGTAGTAAATGCAACAGGAGATGGTCCTGGAACTGGCGGTGATGGTGATGGCATTCTAGGGGGTGCAGTTGGAGATAGCCTTCCAGGATTCGGTCTTGCGGCTGGCCTTGGCGCACTTGCAATGGCTGCAATAGCCAGTTCAAGACGTGAAGAATGAACTTCACATATCTTCCATTGCTACAGTAGATTCCTCGCCCGAATCTAGGTCTTTGATGCGAACTTTTCCGTCAGCCCATTCGTCGGGCATTACCATTACAAGACGAGATGCACCACAACGTTCTGCATGTTTGAATACCCATTTCATCTTCTTATCTTCAAGTACAAGATCTACTGTTCTACCTGATGAACGTAACTTCCCAGCGACTTTCATTGCAGCGTCACGAAGTTCAGGCCCCATACCAAATACAACATCGCCAACTCCAGATGATAACTCGGGAAGCAATCCTTTGTCGGCCAGAAGCTCCATGACAACCATGTCACCGAAACCAAAACCGGTTGCTGGCAAATCGTTGCCACCCAAGGTGCCGATTAGTTTGTCATAACGACCTCCGCCACAAATAGCGCGTAGGTTTCCTGCTCTATCGTGCGCCTCGAACACGGGCCCGGTATAGTAAGCAAGACCTCTAACCACGGATGCGTCAAAGGAGACCCAATCTGAAATCCCATAAGAATCACATAAAGAAAATAATGATTGCAATTCAGACACTGCTGAACTTTCAGAGGAAAGTGAAGATTTCAATGAATCAATATCTGTAATTGCAAGAACGTTAACAATCTTCGAAATCGCTTCTGCAGATAACCCTAATTCGCTTAGCTGCGCCTCTATTACATCCGCAGGAAGTTTGTCCATTTTATCTACAATTACGCAAGTTTGAGCAAAGGTTTCACCTTCTATTCCCAAAGACCCTAGTACTTCCTCCAGTACTTTTCTACTGCTGATTCTGATCACTAAATCTTCCGATGTGAGGCCGACGGAATCGAAAAATTGGATGAGTACTGAAAGCAACTCTGCATCGGCCTCTACCCCATTCATTCCCCAAATATCCACATTCCATTGGTAATGCTCACGGCCTCTGCCTCTCTGTGTTCTTTCATATCTCCAACATTGAGGGATTGAATACCACTTGATAGGCAATGCAAGTGCGCCTGCCCTAGCCATAACCATACGAGCTAGTGAAGGTGTCATTTCTGGTCGAAGAGCGACTGCCCTTCCCCCTTTGTCTTCGAAATTGTAAAGTTGCCCAACAATCTCTTCTCCGGCTTTACGCGTGTAGAGTTCTTCGCTCTCCAATACCGGCGCATCGTACTCCTCGAATCCATGAGAACGAGCGGCAGCATGGAAGCGCTCGAAGAGCCAATTTCGAAGTCGCATATCCTCGGGATAGAAATCCCGAGTGCCGCGAACCCCCTGAGTCATAGGTACCTAGGGGGAATCTTTCATTCTTCAAGCCCTACGGCTATCTCGGAAATTATCCAGCCTTTCTTTACGGGTTACGCGACCGTCAGAAAGAGGGAATGCAAAGATTCGGAGGCTAAGGAAAGAGAGGAAACCGAAAGCACCTGTGTTTGCTATCCAAACTAACCAATGATTGTATCCGAGAGTGTCCGCAAAGTATGCTTGACTGAATGTTGATATTGCAAGAAATACACTGTAAATTAATACCATAATAATCAAGCTTCGCTTGTAATCTGATCCTGATTCAAACGTTAACCATCTGTGCAGAAAATGAGATTGTAGTGTGCTGATAAAGTAAGCAAGGGCCCAAGCGCTTCCAGCACGGTAGGTATTGTGTAGGTTTACATCATACAGAAACCAGTAAATTACGAAGAATATTGCAACATTGATACAACCTACTGCGCAATAGAAGGCATACTCTTTGAGTAATTTTGACCAAGGATAGTCTTCAGTAACAAGCAATTCTTTCCCTCATGCAAGTTCGGCCTCAATGCTCGAACCGGTATGTGTTCTAGTTTCACCATAATCGTCAACGAATGTCTCAGGTAGATTCTCTCCAACCTCAACAATGAATGGGTCTTCTCCACCCGGTAAAGTGTCTATAGGAACATCAGCACCTTCTGGCACGTTCCTGTATAGCGGACGTGGTTCCAATGTGAAATTACGAGACAATACTGCTAGAGGCCAAGGTTCATCTGTTGTTGGAACGATTCGATTAACAATTATGAATCGATTAAATCCGATAAACAGACCTGCTGTTATTCCCCAGAATAGCAAAATGATGGATATTCCATTCGCATTTGTTGGATCCCATGGATTGTCTACATTTACCAGCATATCTACAAAATATGAAAGAATCAAGACACTAAACATTAGTGGGAACCCAAGATACATGATGTAATCCCACCATTTTCCTATCCACCAATCATTATCGCCTGTGTTGATGAAGTCGTCTCGGAATGAGGATACACCATTGTCAAGATAATCTCGTAGAGAAAATCCTGTGATATCATTCTCTTCCTGCCAAACTCTGTAGCGATTCCAACCATACTTCCAAATTGAGTAAGCGATGAAGAGACCGCTGAACATTAGCCCATATCCCCAAATGTGGTCTTGAACTTCTAGGAATTGCGGGAACGCTACTCCTGTAGAGTCGTCTACAAGAATCCAAGTCATTGCACTAGGAAGACCAAAGAAGAATATTGCGAGACTAGTAAATCCAACCGCTTTAGGCCTTGAAATACCGTGGTCAACGAAGTTTCTAACGCATAGTTCGACGGTTGAAATCATCGATGTTAGAGCTGCGAATGATAGCGCTAGGAAGAACATTGTAACCATTGCTAGCTGGACAATGGGCCCACCTGGAGCTTGTGCAAAGACTTCTGGCAGCACTAGGAATGTGATTGCGCTACTTCCACCACTTACTGCAGCAAGAGGGTCATCGACTACGGCGAAAACGGCCATCATCACAGTTAGACCCGCAATTATTGAGATGCTGTTGTTTGCAAGGCACATTGTAGCAGCATTCAGTGTTGTATCCTCGTCCTTCCTCATGTAGACAGAGTAGGTAATTGCCATCCCCATTCCAGCAGAACAGGACCATGCGGATTGTGAGAGTCCATTAATCCAAGTCTCTGGTTGCATGAGATACTCCGGCTGAATGCTAAACATGTAGACAAATCCGTCTAGACTACCATCTTCCAGATCCATAACGAATGATAGGAATAGAGCTGCAAAAAGAAGTACGAAAAGCGAAATCATCAATCCAACATTAACCTTCTCGATGGCCTTAGCACCTTTCCATATCGCAAGCATTGTAATTGCAACTGCGAGTGCTTGAAAAAATACCACTTCCATCGGATTTTGGAGGAAAGAATTCCACACCTCTACAGTGTCAACTTCTGAACCTAATCCACCACGGATTGCGGTTTGGAAGTAGTTTAGGCACCATCCGGTAACCACGGCATAGTAGAAGCCAATTGCTGTTGAAATCCAGGCTGTCCATAGACCCATCCAAGCGAAGCGCTTACCAGCAAAAATACGGAATGTTCCGACAGTTCCTGTTCGACTTCTCTTTCCTAAAGCGAACTCAGCAATAATCAATGGAACTGACCAAAGGAAGAGGAAAATCAACCAAGGTACCAGAAAAGAGCCGCCACCATTCGCACCTACCATTCTTGGGAAACGCCAGATGTTTCCTGTACCAATTGCTGCACCTATTGTAGCAAAAATAAGACCTAAGCGGCCACTAAACTCGTCTGAGCCACCTTCTGCCATCAGACGCCCTCCTCATCGATAAGGTGACTTTGGTCATCGGGTAAACCAATTACTCCGCCCTCGTCGTCGAACATCGCTCTCAGGGTGAATCCAAGTCCACCCCAAACCATAGTTGCAATGAAGCCGAACATCAACAAGGCAAGTATTCCCGAACCAAATGGTGCTCGATAAGGAATTGACAATTCGTAATAATTTGCAGTATCAGCATCAGGATATGTGAATGGGAATGCACCATTTGTAGTACCTAACATTGCCTTATACTGTATTTTGCCGACTGCTGTATCTGGCAATGGTATGTGAGACACGATTCGAGTTCCATTAGAACCATCGAGTAGGATACAACTCTCATCTTCTTCAATAAATTCACTCATGCTCCAACTAACAGAAATCCATTCTGTTGGACCAAAATCGTCCTGTTGGCGAGTTGGTTCAACCAATCTCCACATCAGGTGAGTGCGATTGATGTCAGATGTGAATGGGAATGTGGAGTCGAGGCACATACCAATTGGAATCTCTCCTTTTGATGGAACAATTACATCTGAGGGCATATCTATCCATTGTGTGCCAGTGGTATTCTCTATTCCGACAACTGCCCTATACCTCGGATCATCAGCGATTTCGACCATGTACCAAGGAACTCCGACATTGCGAACTGCGATATGAGCAATATCTTCGGGGTATTCATGGAATGCATTACCGATTTCCATAGTGTAACAGTATGAATTGTGAACACCATAATGCCAGTCACAAAAATCCCCAGTAGTTGGATACAAATCAGAAGACTGTAAAGCCGTATATTCGGTCATATCTCCCATTATATTTCCGTGGTATTCCAAGAATTCTTGATCAGGATTATCACAATCTGTACAATGACCCCATGGCCATAATACCAATTCAGAAAACGAGTGCCAGGACAATGTCGCCTTGAATTCGGATGCACCATCTCCATCGTCATCATTCATCTCTGTCATATCTTGAATGAATTTTGTCTCAGGCTCACTATTTCCTCCAAGCCAATCTTCGTCGATTTGTCCGTCTGCATCATCATCACTACCATCAACATGATCTTCGTTGATTAGGCCATCGCCGTCATTATCTTCGTAGTTTACCGGTCCGTTGTAGACATCATTATTCGGACCGGATGAATAACATGCTCCGGGGAATAGAGGGCCTGTTGCTCCCAAAGGCGCTCCCCATTCATATTGGTAATTTCTATTCAAATCCACTCCATCACAAGACGGATCGACTTCTTCGTCAATATCAGGAAGAGGAGTGACTCCTGTTACGGTATTGTCACGTAGATTTTTTCTCCAACCACTCCGGTAGCAATTTTCCCATGCTGTTGGGCCACAGTATTCCTCCATGTCATATCTTACTCCATCTGTGTTTAACATTGGAATCAGGTATATTTCACGAGTGTTGACCATGTCTGTGATGAACTGCTCAGAGAAATCTTCGTCGACTCCTAAATCTCCAGGACCACAAGCAATTCCGTCTCCATTAGAGTCCTGAGCAGATGTATTCAGACTTAGACAATCTCCATCGTTGTCGACCCCATCCCATCCATCTTCGTCGATTAGGCCGTCTCCATCGTTATCGATACCAGCCATTCCATAGTAGTAGGTCAACTGTTCCAAAAAGAACATAGGTACCTCGAACGACATCCATTCCCTTGCATGGTGGTTTCCCACAAGCATGATGTCGGGTCTATCAGCATAATTTCCATTATCACCGTTGAATTCATTGTATTCACCATCGCCAACATTTGCTGTAATTTTCATCCATGGGCTTCTATGATTGTAATACCAACCCTCATATTCGGTAGCAGTCATTTCATCTCCTCTTGCATTTACTCCGCCCAAGAGTCCTTCGTGGTATTCTAGGAAGTTAGGATTACGATCTGCAAGGAACTGCATTCTATCCTTCATTGAGAAATAGTCATGGTAGGACCGGAATTGTAACTGGTCATTTGATTCGTGAGCCCAAGGAAATATCTGATTGACATAATCATCTGACCATATGTCCTCAGGAGCAAGGCCTGATTCGGCCTCTTGAGCAGATACTGGAGCAACCATTGCAATCGGAGCTGCTACGGAAAGCAGAAGTGGTAAAATTAGGGCTATGGCAGGTATTCTGCGGGCTCGAAAAACCTCGTCAGAGGCCGATGATGAATTGCTGCTCGCCATGGGAACATGTGGTCGACATCGAAGTGGGTATTCAACGTCTCGCAACTCGGTCCATAGGACCGACGGGGGATTTATGTGGGGTTGGTCGACGGCAAAACCATGCAAGATGGCGAAGAGACCACCGCTGAGGGTGTCGGATTTCCGGCAGACACATTGAATGATTTCATGGCCGGAGAGGATATTTTTCTAGGGTTTTCTAGTGGTACAATAGGCGTAGTCATCGGATTAATTGTACTCTCTGTCCTCAGTGGAATTATCTCTAGGAGGTACCTATTCCCGAAAATTATGGACTTAATTTCCAAATCCGATAGAATTGATGGCAAAACATTGCTTGCTCCAAAATCACTAGGTTGGATGATGGGATTCCTAATCTTCTCAGAAATGATGTCTTGGTTACAAAATAACTCGGAACCAGTATGGGATACTTCCCTCGCTGAAAACGCCATTCAGTGGTCCTTCACCTTCTTCCTACTCGGGATGTTGCTGGCTGCATATCGCCTAGTCGACTATCTAGACGCTTTCATTGTCGTTGAGGGGGAAGAGAATGCGGCTAGCAGGCGCTCACTTGCAAGTGTCGCTGAATCGGTTGGGCATCTCGTGGTTGCACTTCTCGCAGCATTCGTTGTTGCGGGTCTTTTCGGCCTAAATTTGAATGGTTTAATCGCCGGTCTAGGTATCACTGGTCTTGCACTAGCGTTGGCTGCTAGAGACAGTGTTGCAAATATTTTCGGTGCTATTTCGATAATCATCGATCAACCCTTCAATGTAGGAGATTGGATCCTAGTTGAGGGCATTGAGGGAGAAGTTGTACAAATCGGTTTGAGGACAACATTGATTCGTTCTTCCGCTGACACTCTGATTACGATTCCAAATTCTAACTTAGTTAATTCACCAGTAGAAAATTTCAGCCAGAGAAGGTTCAGAAGAATAAGGCCGAGTTTTGAATTTGAAGCCGATTCTGATCCAAGCTCTCTAAAGCAATTCTGTGAGAAATTATTGGAGAAAGTAAAGGAGGACCCTCGAGCGGTAAAAGAAGATGATTCATGGGTCAAGGTAAACGCTTTCGGACCTTCTATGGTAACTGTGTCTTGTAACTTCTATTCCGTCCAATCCTCTGCTTCACAAAGAGAAATGACCGAAGACATACTACTGCTTGCAAAAGGAATCGCAGCAGATTGTAGCCTAACCTTCCATGAACCGCGACTACGTCGCTGATAGCGAGAGGCGAAGGAAATGACAATGCTCGTCTTGATCAGGCATGGTCAATCTGTATGGAATGCTGCTAATCGGTTCACAGGATGGACCGATGTTGAACTCTCAGAAAAGGGAGAGATTGAGGCTGCAGATGCTGGTCTTGAGCTCGCAGATGTACGCTTTGACGTAGTTCACACTAGCGGACTGATTCGCGCTCAAAGAACCGCTGAAATTGTAATGAGTAAGAATACCGTATCTGGAAATATTCCAACGAGAGTAGATGAACGCCTGAATGAAAGGCATTATGGCGATTTACAGGGATTGAATAAGGCTGAAACTGCAGAAATTCATGGGGCTGACCAAGTTCACATTTGGAGAAGATCTTTCGATGTTCCACCACCTGGTGGAGAATCATTAGAAATGACTGCCGAGAGAACAATTCCGTATTTTGTTGAGGAAATAATTCCTGATCTTGAATCTGGAAAGAATGTCTTAGTTGCGGCTCATGGAAATTCTCTACGCTCGATTGTAATGCATATCGAAGGAATATCACCCGAAGAGATTACGAGTCTAGAGATTCCAACAGGTATACCAATGTTCTATCGATTTGACAATGGGAAAATACTTCCAGTAAATCAACAATGAATAGGCACTTCTGGAGGCGGTGCTGCAGATTGGTAGCGATGCCTTAGAAATAATGAGATTGCTAATAATGCGACTGGTAGACTTGGAAAAACAATCTCGCCTTGAAAAATCATATTTATCCAATCGAAAGATGCCGCTAGGGATAACAACCCAGACATCAAAAATCCGGAAGATAGAATTCTAGAATTAAACAGAGATTTTTGCAATACTGGAACTTTTTCAATTAGAGTTACTGCAGGTTCCGGCCGGCCTGATTGATGTGAAACCGATTCGACTACATCTAGCAATGCCTGTTCATATTCCCAAATTACAACACCACCCGTATGAGCGCTAAATGACCTATTTGTACACCATTTTGGAGGTGCTGTGGAACACCAGCCGGAAATTAAGGCAGACCTTAACTGGCTGAGTTGTAAAGTGGATTCGGTATCATAATGTAATCTAGATAAATCGTGCAATAAACTCGCTAAATCACGGATTCCTGGAAGGTCTAGGTTTGTTTCAATCAATCCATTTGCTAGCCTTGAGGGACCTAATCTGAGAATCATCTTACCTTCTTTGTCTTCACTAAACATAGAGAAACGCACATCCCCGAGGCTAAGGGTTGCGGGAGCTCCTCGTGTAAATGGGGCCCGCCAAAGAGAGGCTGCTTTCAGCCGTTGTTCGATTTCTCCAAATCTCTCATTCCACCTTCTTTGATCTGGTGGATTTGTCCATTCTTTTTCTGCTAATGAGTGATATTCTCCAAGTTTAGACCCACAGCGATGAATTAAGGTGGTTGCTGAATCTAAATCATCCCGCTCAAGATGGTCAACCAATACAGAGTTTGCAAATACATTGGAAGGATGTTGCCTCCTGATTAAAATCAAATCAGCCTCTTCAAATTGATATCCGCCACATGGTACATCTGAACCTTCAGGGGCTATTCTTGAACGAGGCCTTATTTTCGAACTACCCCATGGTTGAATCTCTGCTAACCAATTTCCATTTTCTGCTGTAATATTGTAAATTGGACCTCTATCTGTTGATTTCATCTCAATATTAGAAATTTCATTAGGTAGTTCACCCCACGCTTCCAAATCATCAGTTGCTTCAATCCATCCTTCAATGGTCGATAGCGATTCTTTCGGTTCCAACAAGTTTAGTCGAAATCGCAATCCTCTCAATAAGTGAGAAGTAAATCCTGCAGGAGCAATTGCATCTGTGTCAACCTCCACCATTGCAGCTGGACGCCACGCTTGGCTGGGGGCTGAGTCCGACTTAGACACAAGGGTCCGAAGTCAGTTTAGGGCTTGATGGAATCGGTCAGGAGACTTCAATGGATTAGGAAGGCTTGAATCAGAATTAGTAGGACGATTGGTCATGATGGAGGCGCCGGTTGAGATGCCATTGGCAGTCGATATGGATGGCACTCTCATTCTAACAGACATGAGTGTTATGAGTGCCAAGCGCGTATTTCTCAGGAAGCCATGGACAATTTTTTCTACGATTTTTCTTGAATTGACTGGTAAGCGAGCCAAGTGGAAAAAGAATCTTGCCCGGCAATTAAAATTTGATCCTGCTGAATTACAATATCACGAAGTCTTTGTAGATTGGTTGACCGGTGAAAGTGCAAGAGGCCGGAAACTAATTTTGGCTACAGCATCAGATCGCTTGGTAGCAGAGGTAATCGCTGCACATGTTGGTTTGTTTGACGATGTAATGGGATCGGACGGAAATATCAATCTGAGAGATCACAAAAAGGCTGAGGCATTGATTGCGAGATATGGTGAGAAAGGCTTTGGATACGCGGGAAATAGTGTTCATGACATACCGGTTTGGAATCATGCTGGACAGGTAATTGTTGTCAACCCAGAGAAAGGTCTTCTAGACAAAGTGGGAGACTTGGCAGACCTAGTATTCGAGTAAAACCGATTCTTTTCATTCGAACCATCTTCGCCGACGACCTTTAGCGCAATTGGCATTTGGTTGACTCATGAGGAGAACCCGGAGCGCATTAGGGCGTAGACTGGACTCTCTTGCTCATTGGCTTCTGCGCTGGAAAATAATTGCAGTGCCTGCTGCTTGGATGGCAAATTCAAGGATGGCTTGGAGCTTCATATCGAGAACAGATAGAATTCGACGAAACAGATTACGAGAAAGAGTAATTTCAGCAGGCCCTGATATGATGCCAAATCACATTTCTATGATTATGGATGGCAATCGTAGGTTCGCTTGGGATCGTTCCATGCAAACCGAAGCTGGACACTCGGCTGGAAAGCAGAAACTAAAGGAAGTTATGCGCTGGGTACTAGATCTAAAAATTCCATATCTAACGGTTTATGCACTCTCTACGGAGAACCTCTCCTCTCGAGATGATACTGAACTTGAGACCCTTTTCGATCTCTATGTATCTGGACTGGAAGAAATTTCACAGGACCCATTGATTCATGATAACAAGGTTCGAGTTCAGGTAGTAGGACGAAAGGAACTACTTCCTGATAGAGTTCGAGATGCAATCAAAAAATCAGAAGATGCAACCTCGCAGTACAGCGATTTCCTATTCACAGTCTGTCTTGCGTATGGAGGTCGTGAGGAAATTGTCGATGCGGTGAAAGAAATCGCTCAAGAACACGCATCTGGAAATCTAAACTTAGAATCAATTGACCCCACTGCGATTTCTTCTCGACTCTATACCTCCGAATTACCCGATCCTGATTTAGTCATCAGAACTTCAGGGGAGGAAAGAGTATCGAATTTCTTACTATGGCAAATCGCATATTCTGAATTATATTTCTCAGATGTACATTGGCCCTCTTTCAGTCGAAGGGATTTGTACGAGGCGATTGAAGATTATCAAATGAGGAAGAGACGCTATGGAAGCTGAAGAGAATACCAAGCGTTGTCCTACATGTGGTAGAGATGGATATCATAGCCCTTCGGTTACCGTAGATGCCGTGGCGGTGCGGGAAACCGGAAATGGACTAGAATTATTGATGATTGAGCGTGGTCCTGATCCTGCAATTTGGGAAGGAAAATGGGCTTTTCCGGGAGGCTTTGTTGATTATGGAGAAGATCCAGAAGATGCGGTATTACGAGAATTAGAGGAAGAAACTGGCATAGAAGGCCAAAATCCTAGAGTTTTCCATGTACTTGGCGCACCGGGTAGAGATCCTCGAAAACACTGTGTAGGTCTATTCTATCTCGTAGATGCTGACATCGATAACGAACCTAAAGGAGCTGATGATGCAGTATCTGCTGCATGGGTGCCAATCGACGAGCTGACCAAAGATACCGTCGCCGCTGACCACATAGATATCGTGGATATGCTAAGAGAATGAAGAGGGAATAACCCTATCATCCGAGTTTGACTGGTTTGGGCATGAGTAAGAAAGAACCAATCTATGCAGGCGTAAAACCGATGTTTCCATACAATCCTTGTATGGTTGTTGGAGACGATATTTGGGTCGCAGGACAAATTGGAATTGACGGTGGTGATTCTATGGCTGAACAGGCCGCCAGCGCATTA
>Ga0208763_1000241_pt1 | contig 11859 bp, 6 predicted proteins | sample ETNtaG_20_FD_185756 | JGI IMG/M metagenome (GOLD analysis project Ga0208763, IMG submission 185756) | Marine microbial and viral communities from oxygen minimum zone, Eastern Pacific Ocean - ETNP201306PF45B (SPAdes) (version 2) | ecosystem: Environmental > Aquatic > Marine > Oceanic ... | reverse complement strand
GCTGGAGTAAGCCAACCCCACCAAAGGCGATCCATTCTATTGCTTGCATAATCTGAACCTGGGCGTGATACTCTCCAATGATTTTCACCAACGGCACTAGATACATTGTCCATCCTCCAATGGCCGTAATAATCGGGGTAATCGGATAAAGTACCATCTGTATCATATCCAGCGGTAGCCCAAAGTGGATTGTTGTAACTTAGTTGTTGAGTACAGTCACTTTGTCCATCTTCATCAACGTCCCCACAAATGCCGTTTTCCATTGGGTCATTCCAAATTGCGACCGGCATTAACCTGTCAAGTTGATTATTGTCGGTATTTCCGTCTCCCAATCCACCATCAACGAGACCCCTGAGGATAATTCCGCCCAGTAGATATCCATTCTCATCGAGATAGCTTTGTGCTGCATTAGGTGTCCAATAAAATTCAGCTCTAAATGACTGGAATCCGGATAATGTCATATTCGCGGACCATTCTGCCACCTTAACGCCAACCGGATGCCAAATTTGCAGAGTCCCTACCGCACTAGCAGGCTGGCCAGAAGTTCCCACTTGGGTGAATGTAACATTAATTTGAATTAGTTCATCCCTCATTACGTATTCAACCATACTACCATCAGGATTTGTCCAATCTCTTGCTTGTCGGGAATTATTTCCAAGCTCAATATCAGTTACTTCAAAATCAACTAAATCTCTTGGAGAGGCTTGGTATGTGCTAGTTTGTTCAAGTCCTCCACCAAATGCCATTGGCGAAAGACTCGTCAGCATTAGAATAACTATTATTGTCAGGGGAGTTAGGCTACGCATGGACAACAAAGCAATGCGATATCAGTTTGGGTATGAAGGTTCGGTCACAGCGTGCGCCGCCCTATGGGCGGCATTAGAATGGTTTTTGGCAAATCTGTCGGGTGATTAGGAACGGGTATGTAATGTTGTTCAACCTATGAAGACCTTATGTTGACCTCAAGTTGCGACGGCCATATGGCTAGGCGTGCAAACCCCTTATTCCCACGGTTTGTTCTTGCCATCATTGTTCTCGGACAGGTTACAATTGCACCGATTATTGGTTTTTCACTGACTTATTTATTGTCGATAAAAAAAGAAGGTGCTAATTATTCTTTTGAGTTCGATTTAGCGGCTCTAGATTGGATCATTATTGCTGGATTGATGTATGGCTCTTTGTCATTACTTTTGGCCATGATTGCAGGGGCATATTCTCCCATAAGCGTTGCAGACAGAGGCGGTTGGCCGACAGTTCTGGGCCTAAGAAGAAATGTCAATACTCCGGAATTAATTGATAGAGCGAGATTAAATTTGCAAAATAGCCCCTACGGTAAAATGGCACGTTTGGTCAATAGTAGAACTGACACATACGATTTGTTTTCTATACATGGAGGATTACAAATCCTAGCCATCCCTATTCAGGTTGCATTAATCGCAATCCCCCTGTTAATTATGGAAGGAATTCCTGAGAGTTATGTCGAACCCGAACGTGCATTTGAATTGGGCATGGTCGGTTATTTCATCGCTCTTTGGTTTGGTCTTAGAATACAACCCATGTATTCGAGGCACCTTATTGGAATAGCAGCTTGGTTTAGGAATATTCTAGCAAAAATTTCAAAGTTTTCATGGATACTTCCTATTGTTATTTTCTGGATAATTGCAAGAGTAATGCTACAGTTTTCCCTTGACAGACTTGATGTGGATTATCAGGCTTGGCATAATGTTCAGCTCGAGGCTGTTTTAATGAAATCGATAATGCCAGAATCAGAAATCCCTGATGCCGCAATAATTGATTTTCTAGTTGCCATTTCTGTTCTTCCCGTTGCGGTTTTTACAACGATTTCTGTTCTTGCCGGAGCACAAGATATGCCCGATTGGATGCTTGACCCTGAAGATAAGCTCGAAAATCTGAATCAAAATTTGCTCGAAAATGAAGGGCATTCTACCGAAGAAGAAAAAGAAGATGAAAGTGCCAATGAGTTTCCACCTTGGAAAAGAACTAGTATTGACTCTGAATCAATGGAAGAAGAATCGGAAACTAATGACGATGAAGGAAGAATGATAGATTTGCCGTTCGGATTATTCGATGATTAATTTTCAATTGGAAAGGCTTTTTCAACAACCACATTCAATAGGCACCAACCTGTTGATAAAATCATTCCGAATAGAAAGGGATTTGGTCCAAAAATGTACAAGCCAATTGCGGAAAAAATAGCAAAGACACACACCACCATAGTGTCGACTAGATTTGAGCCGTATAAGAAAATAATAAACCCAGCCAGAAAATAACCAAGAGTCATCAGATCTGACAAAATGTCACCCTCTCATTTTCCTCGAAGCTCTGCTAAGACCTTTTCAACTCGGTCCATGCCTCTTGAGATGTCTTCTCGACCGATTGTGTATGCAAATCTAAGGTGCCCTTCTCCAGCCTCACCAAAAGCCGAACCAGGGCTGCAAAGAACACCTCCTTCGAGAAGTGCCATTGCAATCTCTTCACTGTTCATTCCAGGTACATCGACCTTAGGAAAGACATAGAAGGCTCCTGTTGGAATATGGCAGGAAACTCCTTCCATTGCGTTTAGCCTTTCACAAATTAGATCTCTTCTGGCCTTGAATTCTTGACACATTTTTGCAGGATAGTCTGGAGCCTTTTCCATCGCTTCTAAGACAGCATATTGCATAGCATCATTACTACAGGCAGTAACATAATACTGCATCTTTGTTATGTGGCTCATCGCCTCTAAATTTTCAGAGAGAATATATCCAATTCTCCAACCTGTCATTGCGAAGGTTTTGGAGAAGGAATTAATCATTATGACTTTGTCATAACCAGCTCCAAGGAAGGATACGTGTTCACAATCGTAGACTATTCTGTCATAGACTTCATCGGTAATTACCCATAGATCATTTCGCTCTGCAAAAGCAAGTAATTCATCACGTTCTTCGGGAGTGACATTTCCTCCTGTCGGATTGCTTGGGAAATTATACAAAATCGCCACAGTATTCTCATTTACTCGTTCCTCTAAATCCTCAATCTTCGGTACAAATCCATTCTCAAATCTGCAGGGATAAAGCGAGGGTTGCCCTCCACAAATAACCACATCCGGAGGGTATAACGGGAAGTAGGGTTCTGGAATTAACACTTCATCTCCTGGATCGACCAGCGCGAGGAAAATATCCAGTAATGCATTTGTTCCACTCATTGTAATGCAGACATTAGTGTCATCCAGTTCTGGAGACAGATAGTGCCATGTTTCAGCAATCTTTTGCCTCAATTCAGGAAGGCCGGCAGTGGTTGTGTATTTGTTTCGGCCCTCTCGCATGGCTTTTTCGAAAGCATCTATTGCCAAGTCGGGTGGCTGAAAGTCGGGTTCCCCTAAACCAAATTGAACAGAGTCATCGCCGGCCATGTCGAACATACGTCGAACACCAGTTGGACGTATGCTGTTCGCCCGTTCCGAAAACCGCACCATGACCTACGGAGAACAGAATGAGCATTTGAACTAACACCCTCGAATCCTTCGGATTCGTAGCATAAGTTGAGAACTTAACATGAATTATTTTTGCTGTTATTTTTCGGAATCAAGTAACTCTGCTTCAACAACTTCTTCAATCTCATCTCGGTTTCTAACGCTGTTAATCATAGCTTCAATATCGTCATCTGAACGCATTCGGATTAGAACCAATGAAGCGACCCAAGCCAATGCAACGATAACGACAATGCCGATTGCGATTGGAGGAATTGCTAGTGATTCTGAAGCACCACCTGTGCCCTCGATTTCGAAGAATACCGGCAGTGAATGCATAGCACCTGCAACAGCATGAACCTCCACTGTATGGTTGCCTGATGTCAGTTTATTTGGGTCCAATAAAATGTGCCACAAGAAGGGAGTTAGAGCACCTACCTCACTTGGAGTGACGGAGTAAGTTGTCTCCATCCATTCGCCGTCATCAATTCGATATTCTACTCGGTCAATGCTTCCTTCTTGACCCCAAGCATGACCGGTCATATTGATTACCTCACCCGATGAAAGATTGAGTTTGTGATTCTGTAATGTTGGATCAATTAACGGAGTCTGCCCGCTGTCTCGAAGAAAAATTGCAAGTTCAACTGCGGCTAAAGCATCAACCATACCATATCCAAATTCTCTGTTCCAGTATGGATCGACATCGGGCGCACTTGGTTCTCCCCGTAATTCAGCTGTTTGTTTTAGGACTTCTTTGATTTGTAATGGAGTCAGGTTTTCGTTCGCCTCCCAAACCAATGCTACGATGCCAGTTACCGCTGGAGCCGCGTAAGAGGTTCCACTACCTCTTCCAGTGTAGGTGTTCTGGGATGCATCTCCACCGAGGAAATTATTGCACCCCCCACTGGACACACATCCCTCGGCTTGAATTATATTAGTACCCGGTGCACTAATTTCTGGAATCAATTCGTTCACAGGATTACCATCACCATTGTCCTTACGAGGCCCTCTGGATGAATATCCAGCAATGGTGTCGTCAGATCTGTCAACAGTATTCTGATCATCGGTTGATGCCACGGTGATTGAAAGAGAAGATGCGCTCATTCCAGATAGCCCATCATTGTCCTCTCCGTCATTACCCGCAGCGTTAGAAACAGCTACTCCTAATTCCATAGCTTCATCGAGAATTCTACTATGCATATCAGTTCCATCCGAACCTCCGTTCTCGTGGCTGGTTATTCCCCAAGAAAGAGAGATTATATCGATTCCATAACTCTCTTCTTCTACTCCTGGCCACGCATCATCTCGATGGTCGATAATCCACTGTAGGCCATTCATTGCTGATTCGTAGAACTCCTGTTCTAGAAGATAATTTTCAAATGGTCCGGCGCCAACATCTGTCCCTATTCTTACGTCTACTAAACCTGCATCTGGAGCGGACCCGTAGAAATCGGATTGCGAGCCATCGGCCTCGATACCAGTTGCACTAGCCATGCCCATACATGCAGTCCCATGCTGATTTCCATCATCCGGATCGAATGACCCATCATCTTCTCGACCCCCAGCAAGGATGCACTGCGGGTCTGAATGTACGAAACAAACAGCATCATATCCGGCTACAAATTTCGTATTGAGACCAGGATGTTCATTGTCAACTCCAGTATCTACCATAGCGATGTTAATTCCTCTACCGGTCACTCCAAAATCCCATGCCCCCATTGGATATTCTGAAGAATTCATGGCTTTCACTGCTGGAGTTTGGACATCTCCAAAGAATACAAGGGAACCATATCTTTCTACCATAATAACATCATCTAGTTCGGCCAATTGCCAAATCTGACCCGCATCTACATCTCCGAGTAATAATGAGTCTACAATTGGCAATTCAAGATGGATTTCAAAGCCTAAACTTTCTAATCTATCTTTATCTAAATTTGTCACATCACGCGAATAAGATAAACCTACATTTACTGGGCCAATTGCTGTTTGCAATGAATCATGGATTCCATTTTTATCTAAATCCAATGAAGTATATTCCCACCAATTTAAGTTAGGATCCCACCAAATTGGCCCTTGAATTGGGATTTCAGTTGTCTGCCCTTTCTCAATTAACTGAAATCCTGTTGAATCTAGTGGGTTATGGCTGGAATTTACACTAGGTGCTGCAATACTTCCGGCGAGTGGTGACAATAGAATTAGCACCAGTGCCGCTGCAACCGACCTGTTGTCCATTAACTCGAGGCGAACTGCCTCCCTTCATCAATACCACCATAGATTGAGCAAATTTCTACAGCCTCTATGAGTAGTTAAAGTGGTGGGGGCAGAGGGATTTGAACCCCCCTCCACCGGTCTGGAGCCGGTAATAATACCGGGCTATACTATACCCCCAATCTGTGATTAGACGAGTGGCTATACTCTTATGATGCTCTCGGTTGGTTAGTTTAGAGTCAAGTCGATTATTGGAAATCAAAAATTACCCAATACCGGGCCAACTAGTAGACTGATAAGAACCCAGGACCCTAATATTGCACTTGCCAGACCCCATGCCCTAGGGCGAATACCAACACTAAGACTACCTAATGTACGAGGTATTGGTCCAGTTACGCCTATGACCGCTCTAGCAATAACCACCGTAAGTCCTGCAGCGAGAACTATTCCTAAAAGCATACAGATTGATAGAATGATTCCTAAAACTCCAGTTCTAGCGATAGAACCAACACCCTGAGCAATCAAATCCGGAGTACGTAACCAAATCAACCAAGCAACCCAAATCCCTAAGTGAACATCATCACTAAATGAAGATTGATTTCTCCACTCTTTATATTCAGTGGGTAGAGCAGAATGTGTTTTTTTAGCAATCCAATCAATTTCTGGAATTTTTCCTGTGGTTAACGTTCTAACACCATGATAGGTTAGCGTAATTGCAAGGAAAATTTCAATCCAAATCCAAAAAGCCCCTAAGCCAGCTGCCGACATCAGTGAAATTGGTACAGCCCAAATACAGAATCCCACACCAGCTCCAAGTAAAGTCAACAATATTCCAGATCCAGGTAAGAGAACTTCGTTTGGCTCTTTATATTCCCTCTCTCTAGGCATAGCGAGTACAAAAAGAGGAAGTAAGGCGGTACCCCACAAAAGAGAAATTGGGTCAAAAATACTGTGACCTGAACCTTTGGCTGCAGATTCAACAGCATCAGCAATCTCTGAACTAGAATATGTCCCAGGCGACCATTCTGTGATAAAACCTCCAGCATCGATAATTATCACTGCGTCACTTGCACCGCTAGGGAAAGATTTGCCTACGGTAGCATCCGCGTTATCCATTAATATCGGCCAAGAACCGTTCACCAATTGTGAATGAGAATCAATATCGACAGCCCTTACTCCGATTCCCGTAGCGATTTGGACAAAGGAAATATCTCTGTCAATCAGTGATTCTGCCATTCGAAAATCATTTGCTTGCCGATTCGCATTTGGAGACCCTGGGACATATAACCCAACTACAACAGCGTCAGAATCGGAAAGCAATTCAAATAGAGATATTGAACCATCGCCGCCATGCTCCAAGAGAGCAAAAGATGGTGCTGCTCCGTCAGACCGAGGCGAGTTTTGATCTATATCAGGAAGATGAATCGCCGGACCGATGCTTGCGATTGCAAGAACAAGTATTACCAAATAAGCGGGCAAAGGTAACATCGCTTCTCTAATAGAAACACCAAGCCAAGCAATGACTCCTAATGGAATCAATATCGCTACCCATGTACCATTTAGTAGCGCCTTTGGGTCTTCATACACTTCGAATTTTAAGACCCCAATAACATCGCAAGGTTCCGCAGGATCCTGGTCTTGAAGTTTGAAGCACCCATCTATCATGTATAAGCCCGGTTCCAAAGGCTTGGATGTTGACCAGGTTAATACCGTTCTATTTGCTTCACCAACTCTGAATGAATGAGGTGCCTCAAAGTAATCTAATCTCTGTTCTTCTTGTCCAAAGCCATGGACCATAGATTCGTAATTATCCATCGGGCCAACCACTTCGATTACTTGACGAGAGAAATCTGTAGGGCCCCAAGGGGAAATTGGGGTGAATTCAATTCTAGTGATTCGATTCGAGTCAGTAACTTGTTCAAGTTCGGGGTAGATTAAATCGCCTGTAAACGTAATTCCACTTCTTGCATCATACGTACCCCACCACAAAGAACCGGGTTGAACGCATTCATGTTCTACTGAAATTTGCAGCGATAATGCATCACCGGGACCTAAATCAATATCATCTAATGGAACCTCAACTTCGAAAATATGCGACTGAGTGTAGGATTCCTCCATCGTCACAACATTGGTAGATATTCCATTAATGAGAGTGAATGACCCCCACCGTAAGGTCACGAAAAATTGAGTTGTAGCTCCAGCTGGCGACCCAGGAATAACATTTGTTTGCCTACAAACCGGTGATTTTGCTTCAAGAGAAGCATAGAGTTCTACCTTTATCGTTCCATTCAATGAAAGCGCCTCTACAATCGGCGTACCTTGAACCTCAACCAAGGTTTGTGGAACACCAGCAGTCTTTGAAAAACTCGCAGAACCCCCTGGTATTCCAGTCAGAATGGGCCAATCTCTTCTCAGTTCAGGACTCTCTTCTGTGCCATGAAGAAAAATATTGTGAGAATCAGGAATTTCTAGAGAAAGACCAGGACCCATCTCTTCTGAATCTTGAGCACTTACTGCACTAGCCCAAAATGTACCTAAAATGAGGAGGAAAATCGCTCCGACAAATGGCCTATTGCCCCTCATGGTTCTCACCTCTTTTTCCCTCGAGGTTGAATGGGCATTCAAACCTCGCGCTCAAATGTTAAATTTTCAGAGTGTTTCTATGAAAATGAACGAGCGCTTCCTCCTAGAGGAAGCGCGCATGGAAAAGTATAGCCATTAACGCTCCAGAAAGGGTAGCAAGAAAATTTACGCTGTGTTTTCCAATTAAACCCCTATTCTCGAGAATAGCGCCAAGAATTGAATCAACTTGACACCCAAGCCAGCCGATTGCAGTTACTGCAATCATCAGTGTTAGTAGAGGAATTTCAACATCCGTTATCGAAGAAAGGCTAACTGAGAGGAAGCCAATCAATGCCGCTCCGGCTAATGCGGCAAATGTTCCTGTCACCGACATCCCCCCATTAGTCCCCGCAGGTACAGCTTCCAGATTGATTATACTGCGAGTACGAGAGTCTAGGCTACCAATTTCAGAGGCTAAGGTATCAGAAGAAGCCACAGAGATGGAGGCACAAGCGGCTAGGTAAGCCCAGTCTGGTTGATCAAGGATGAAATTGAATACCGCAACAATAGAAGCGACGCCCCCGTTGGCTATTACATTCTTCCAACCTCGAGCGCCTTTGTTTTCTTCTGCAACCCTCAAAGCCGCTTTTTCTTCATACCTCCACAAGGTTGCTAAGGAACCAACTGCCAAAAAGGAAATTAGAATTGTCAACCAAGTCCAATGACCAAACAAAGAAACCGCGAGGCCAATGATAGCCGCAGCAAATAAGCCACTACGGTTCAGCATTCCACGAACCGCTGAAAGCATCATCAAGCCGAATACAAGCCCGACTGAAATTAACTGGTCAGAGGTAGGGTCCATTGTCTACGATACTGTTCCAACAAAGGAGGATGATGAAGCATTCCCTAGATGAAACTCAATCATGGGGTAACGAACGGATACCCTTGAAAACCGCCCTTGCTATAATTAGTAACCCTGTGATTAATACGGCAACCCATGCCAATGATAGAACAATTACACCACCAGAACCAAGACCGAGGATTCTCCCCCCCAATAGGTCGACTCCAACGGAGGTTCCATTCCAAAAAGCATGGCCTAAGATTGCCAAAATCAGACAACTAAAAACGTTCGAGGGGGGCAAAATTCTGAATCCTACATTTTTCCTATATTCAGAAGCTTGTGTTGAAGTAACTAGGGCATGGCTAATCTCAGAAGTTTGCAGACCCATAGTATCAATGGTTTCTCCAGTTTTCGAATCAATTAACCCCCATACATTCTGATTTTCATTTTCTCCCATAATCTCTTCAAAAGTTGGCCTGAAATTATCATATCCAGAGTAGTCTCCATCCCCATCAACATCAATTCCAAAATTTTCAACTAAATCAACGGATTTGATACTTAATCGATTTAAGATCCACTTCATTCGTTTATTGGCTTCAGTTGTTTGAGCGAAATACCCTAATCCAAAACCGGAAATTCCAGTCCATAATCCATGCCCTGGGATTGAGCCGATACCTCTCATTAATGTGGTCAGTGTTAGGGTAAGTGCCCCGCCCATTCCACTTCCAATGATATACGTTAGATTCTCAATCAAGGCAAAGCCCAAACCCACTGTAAACCCTATTTGAAAGCCTTTTCTTGCATTTCGAATAGATGGTAAAAATAAACAAATTGCGAGGAATTTGAATATTTCTTCACCAATTGGTGCACTAATTGTTGCTGTTAAAGCAAATTCAGTACTTTCAGAAAGGCCACCGGGAAGTAAGGATGGGAAAATAAACGAATTAACTATCAGTGCTGGAAGTGCAGAAGCCATTCCAGCAATCATCCAGGCTTCGGCATCTCTTCTTCTTGTTGGCAAACCGATTATTTTCGAAGAAGTTGCCCACCAAGCGAAAACCGGAATTGAAAATGCAGCAATTGAAAGTAGCATTACAGGTAAAAATGAAACAATGAAAACGATTGAGAATATATCCTCATCTCCTGACAATAATGACAAAATCAATGGAATTGAAAGAGCAGAACCAACCACAATAATCACGATGAAAATACCCCAAACTTGGCGAAGTGGTGGTAAATCTAGTACAGAATCGTCTGGAATTATAAAACGTTGAAATTTTGTTTTTTCTGGAGTTTTTAGGGAGCCGCCTTCCGTTAATGGGTGATGTGTTTTCCCATCTGCATGTGGAATTGCTAAGCGAACATGCACCAATTTAGGTTTATGGAGCCAAATTAGAACTGGGAGAGGGAGTAATGAACAGACGGCTCCAATAGCAGTGAGTATGGATTCATTGTAAATTAAACCCGCAATAATTACTGTAAGGCCAAACCAAATTAGAATAAATGCTAGAATTACCGTTCCTAACATTCTCCAGTAATTATTCCATGGCTTGCTTTTTGTGGCCAATCGGATGTTTGAGGGTGCTACGGAAAGCGGGGCAGGATCCTCTAACAAGTATCTCTTACCGCTCGCATCCACAATAATGCGTGTCATTGTATCACCTTAGTGTCGCTCAGATCGCCCATCACTCGCGACGCCCAAGGCATCCGGTGCGGTTCCTCATCACAGCGACAATGCTCGGTAGACGTTGATACATTTGAGTTTCAGCCTTAATTTCAGCTGGAACTTAGGATTGCTCCACATGCACCACAATAGAGCTCGACCCGATTATTGTCCTTTTGCATAGACCATTCACCGCAAGCTGGACAAGGAGGCAATCCCCTTTCACTCGGAGCAACTCTAGGTCCTGAACGGGGCTTTTTTTTCCTAGGAATATACCATCCGCCCTTTGGTTTTTTCACCTTCGGCATATTATTTCTGGCACCTGACAAACAGAGGAGTCTCAAGACACTTTTGGACCGTTGATGTGAAGTGATAGTTAGACTCCGCATGAATATGGAATGTGTGGTGGTTGGCGCGGGTGTATCTGGCCTCTCTTGTGCAATTAGGTTGCTTGAAAAGGGCCATGATGTTCGAGTTATGGCTAAAGAATTTTCACCGGATTTGGTATCGGATGTCGCTGCCGCTTTGTGGTACCCATTTCTAGCTCATCCAATCGAGAAAACTGATCGCTGGGGCGCTGAAACTTATACAGAACTAATGAGATTAGGAGAAGAAGAACCTATGTCTGGAATTACAATGAGGTTTGGTAGAGAATACCTTCGCGAAGTTGTGGAACTTCCCGGTTGGAGAAATAATATCACTCACTTTCGAGTACTAGAATCTGACGAAATTCCGGAAGGCTGGATTTTTGGATGGGAATTTGAATCACCAATTATAGAAATGCATCACTACATGCCTTGGCTATTGCAACGTACTCGTGAACTAGGTGGAATAATCGAAGAAAACGTAGTAGACGATTTGGATGAGATTTCTGCAGAAGTTATTGTAAATTGTAGTGGTATCGGTGCTAGGGACCTATGTCAAGATACAGAGGTCAAACCAGTTCGTGGCCAGATTATCTACATAGATCAAGACCCAGGATTTGGTAGGTTTGACCAACAACCAGAGACCTTGACCTATACCATTGCTAGGAGGGATTGTACAGTACTTGGAGGAACTGCTCAAAGTGACGACTGGAGCCTTGAATTACGTGATTCAGACCGTGAAACTATCCTA
>Ga0208763_1000239_pt1 | contig 11892 bp, 6 predicted proteins | sample ETNtaG_20_FD_185756 | JGI IMG/M metagenome (GOLD analysis project Ga0208763, IMG submission 185756) | Marine microbial and viral communities from oxygen minimum zone, Eastern Pacific Ocean - ETNP201306PF45B (SPAdes) (version 2) | ecosystem: Environmental > Aquatic > Marine > Oceanic ... | reverse complement strand
TCTGAGTTAAAAGAGAAACTTTTAAAGAAAGCAGGTTCTTTAACTAAATCCAGAAATAAAATCATCCCAGATTTTGAAAAAGAAGTTATAAGAATTCTTAAAACCTTAGGAATGCCACATGCATTATTTAAAGTTGAATTAAACACTTTAAAAGACTTTTCTCTAAACGGTATTGATGAAGTCATTTTTAAATTTTCATCTAACCCTGGTGTAGTTGCACAAGATATTAGTAAAATTGCTTCTGGTGGAGAAATTTCTAGACTAGTTCTAGCATTGAAATATATTACTTCTGCTAAAAGTGAAATAAAGACAATTATTTTTGATGAAATTGACACTGGTGTTTCTGGAAAAATTGCTAGCTATATGGGGGATTTAATGAGAACTATTTCATCTAAAAATCAACTTATTTCTGTAACTCACCTTCCTCAAATTGCATCTAAATCTAATGATCATATCAAAGTGTTTAAGACTGTTAACAATAATATTACTCGAACTGATATTAAAGTTCTTGAAAATGAAGAGCGAGTACTTGAAATTGCTAGGTTATTAAGTGGTAAGCAAATTTCAGATGCAGCTATTACAAATGCCAAAGAGTTGTTAAATCAATAATCATATATTTGTAAAAAATTAAATAATGAATAATAATTTACTTAAAGGGAAAAGAGGAATAATTTTCGGTGCTTTAGACGATAAATCTATAGCCTGGAAAGTTGCTCAACATGCACATAGTGAAGGAGCAAAATTTGTTTTAACAAATGCGCCAATTGCATTAAGAATGGGTACTATTGATAAATTAGCTGATGAAACAAATTCAAAAGTCATTCCTGCTGATGCTACAAATATGGATGATCTTGATAATTTATTTAAGGAATCTATTAAAGAATTAGGGGGTAAAATTGATTTTGTTTTACATTCAATAGGAATGTCTGTAAATGTTAGAAAAGGTAGATCTTATTACGATCAAAATTATGACTTCACAATGAAAGGTATGGATGTTTCTGCTTTATCTTTTCACAAAGTAATGCAATCTGCATGGAATTTAGATGCTATGAACGAATGGGGTTCTATTGTTGGTCTCTCTTATATTGCTGCACAAAGAGTATTTCATACTTATAATGACATGGCAGATAATAAAGCTGTATTAGAATCTATTGCTAGAAGTTTTGGTTATCATTATGGTGTAAGAAGAAATGTTAGGGTAAACACAATATCTCAATCACCTACCTTAACTACTGCTGGAAGCGGAGTAAAAGGATTTGATGTATTTTATAGGTTTTCAGATGATTTAGCTCCTTTAGGTAATGCTGATGCTGAAGAATGCGCTGCATATACTATTACATTATTTTCTGATTATACTAAAAAAGTTACTATGCAAAATCTTTTTCATGATGGTGGTTTTTCTTTTATGGGAATGAGTGAAGAATCGATGGCAAACTATTTAAATTCATCTAATAAATAATTTTTTGTTTTATAAAATCCTTTTCTTTTTTATAAATCTATTCCCAACGCTAAAAAGATATTGTTGGAAAATTTGGTATAATTTTATATCTAAAAGATTTAAGAAAGACTTTTTTAGATTCATGAATTATGGTTATTATGATGATAATCTAAAATTAGACCTTTCTGAATCAGATGAAATTGAAAGATATCCTATTCAATTATATGAGCATTTATGTTCGAAAATAAATATAGAAGGTTTAAATGTTTTAGAAGTTGGTAGTGGTAGAGGCGGAGGAGCCTCATATATTGCTAGATATCATAAGCCAAATAAAATTTATGGTATTGATTTGTCACCCAATGCAGTTAAATTATCTAATGAATCACATAAGCAAGATAATTTAGAATTTTTAGTAGGTGATTCTGAAAATATTCCTTTTGAGAATAATTTTTTTGATGTTGTAATTAATGTTGAATCATCTCATTGTTATCCTTCAATTCCAAAATTTATTAACGAAGTTTCTCGAGTTCTTAAAAAGAATGGAAAATTTTTATATTGTGATTTTGTAATAGATACAAACATTACTGATCATTTATCTAAGTTAAAACATAGTGAGCTTATATCAAATGATTATATAGATATAACAAAAAACATAATTAAGGCTTCTGATATAATGACACAACAAAGAAAAGAACTTTTAAAAAGTGTTAAATCAAATTTCTTGAAAAGGATTCTAGAATCATTTGCTGCAATAAAAGGAAGTAAAATATATAATTCCTTTGTTGATGGTCATTACAAATATATTAGCTTGATAAAAACGAAGAAGTAATATTACTTTTTATGTTTAAAAAGTAATGATTTTTTATCTTTTGCTAGAGTTACATTAATTGTTTCTCCTTTTTCAAGTTTAGAATCTATAATAAGTTCAGAAATTGGATCTTCAAATAAACGTTGTATTGCACGTTTTAAAGGTCTTACTCCATTTTTCTGATCATATCCTTTATCAGCTATAAAAACTTTAGCAGCTTTATTAATTTTAGCTGTATAGCCTAATTCATTTATTCTGTCAGATATTTGATTTATTTCTATATCAATAATTTTAATTATATCTTCTTTATTTAGAGTTTTAAATAATATTGTTTCATCAATTCGATTCAAAAACTCTGGGCTAAACTGTTTCTTTAATGCTTTTTCAATAATACTTTTAGATTCCGATTCAAAACTGTTTTCTTTTGCTTTTGTACTGAAGCCAATCCCATTGCCATATTCAGTTATTTGTCGAGATCCAATATTTGATGTCATTATAATGATTGTGTTTCTGAAATCAATAGTTCTTCCAAGACTATCAGTTATTTTACCTTCATCAAGTACTTGTAATAATAAATTTGTAATATCTGGGTGAGCTTTTTCAATTTCATCTAATAATACAACTGAATAAGGTCTTCTTCTTACTTTTTCAGTTAGTTGACCACCTTCTTCATACCCAATATATCCTGGAGGAGCACCAATTAGTCTTGAGATAGCAAACTTTTCCATGTATTCACTCATATCAATTCTAATAAGAGCATCATCAGAATCAAACATTTCAAGAGATAATGATTTGGTTAACTGTGTTTTTCCTACTCCTGTTGGACCAATAAAAATAAATGAACCAATTGGTTTATTCGGATCTTTTAAACCAGCTCTATTTCTTCTAATAGCATTAACAACTTTTTTTACTGCCTCATCTTGTCCAATAATAGTCTTGTTTATCTTATTTGCCATATTTGACAAAACTTTCTTTTCTTTAGAAGCTATAGATTGAACTGTTATTCCAGTCATTATACTAACTACATCTTGAATATTCTTTTCATTAACAACTTCTTTTCTAGCTTTTGAAGTTTTTTCCCACTTTCTTTTTTCTTTTTCTAATGTTTGAATTAATAGCTTTTCAGAATCACGAAGTTTAGCAGCAATTTCAAACTTTTGTTGTTTAATAGCAGTTATTTTATTTGCAGATGTTTCAGCAATTTTTTCCTCTAATTCCGTAACTTTTTTTGAAACTTTAATGTTGGTAATATGGACTCTTGATCCAGCTTCATCTAAAGCATCGATAGCTTTATCAGGAAAAAATCTGTCTGTAATGTACCTATTAGTCAAATGCACACAAGCTTTTACTGCTTCTTCAGTATATGTTACGTTATGGTGATCTTCATATTTATATTTAATATTCATTAGAATATCTATTGTTTCATTAACCGATGATGGTTGAACTATAATTTTTTGAAATCTCCTTTCTAAGGCACCATCTTTTTCAATATGTTGTCTGTATTCATTTAATGTTGTTGCACCGATGCATTGTAACTCGCCTCTGGCTAAGGCAGGTTTAAACATATTTGAGGCATCTAAAGAACCAGAAGCACCACCAGCTCCAACTAAAGTATGGATTTCATCAATAAATAAAATGATATCCTTATTTTTTTCTAACTCTGATATTATACTTTTTAGCCTTTCTTCAAATTGACCACGATATTTTGTACCTGCAACTATTGCAGCTAAATCCAGCATTATAATTCTTTTATTGAATAAATTTCTGGAAACTTTTTTCTCAACAATTCTTAGGGCTAAGCCTTCAGCAATTGCAGATTTTCCAACACCAGGTTCACCAACTAATATTGGATTATTTTTCTTTCTTCTACTTAGAATTTGAGATACTCTTTCAATTTCCTTATGTCTTCCAACAATTGGGTCTAACTTACCTTCCTTTGCATAGAGTGTTAAATCTCTACCAAAATTATCTAAAACAGGAGTATTGGTTTTGGTAGAAGTCTTTTTAGTTTGTGTTGGTTCTTCAGGTGCAGGGCCAAAAATGTCATCATCATTAACATCATCTTCACTATATGAAGTTTTATCTTCAGAACTAATATTAATGTTTAGTGATTGGTATTCTTCTAGGATAATTTCATAATCTATATGAAGGTGTTTTAAAGTTGTTGTTATGATATTATTATCATCAAGAAGAATTGAAAGCAAAACGTGTATTGTTTTAATTTCATCTTCTGATAGATTTTTTCTTTCTAAAATTGATTTCTTTAAAACTCTTTCAGCTTGTTTGCTAAATGATATTTCATTTGGTCTCACTTCGTTGTGAACAAGATTGTTTTTTATTGTATTTTCAATAATTGTTTTTAAATCAGAAGGCTCAACATCAAGGTTTTTTAAAACTTTAATTGCAGAACCACCACCATCTCTTAAAATTCCAAGAAATAGATGTTCCACCTTAATAGAGCTATGTCCTAATCTAATTACTTCTTCACGAACGAATGTAAATACATCCTTCATTCTATTTGAAAATCCTGTCTTCATATACAATCTAAATTTATACCTGCAAGATACCTCAAAAAATCTAGTTTTTAATCTACAAATACTATGTAATTTCTTAACAGATAATGTTCATAACTTAACAACGAAATATCTTTGATTTTAGTACAATAAAGTGTGTAATTTTCTTTAATTTGTTTGTTAAACAAAACATCAAAATTACATGTTAGAAGGAGAAAAAATTATTGCTATAAATATCGAGGAAGAAATGAAATCAAAGTACATTGATTATTCAATGTCTGTTATTGTTTCCAGAGCGCTTCCTGATGTCAGAGATGGTTTAAAACCAGTACATAGAAGGATATTATATGGTATGCACGAACTTGGCATTAGATCTAATACTGCTTATAAAAAATCTGCGAGAATAGTTGGGGAAGTTTTAGGTAAGTTTCACCCTCATGGTGATACCGCAGTTTATGATGCTATGGTTAGAATGGCACAGGAGTGGAGCTTGAGATATATGATGGTTGATGGTCAAGGAAATTTTGGATCTATTGATGGTGATAATCCAGCTGCAATGCGTTACACTGAAGCTAGAATGAGAAAGACTACAGAGGATATGCTTCTTGATATTGATAAAGATACAATAGACTGGAATGATAATTTTGACGACACACTAAAAGAACCATCAGTTTTACCTGCAAGATTACCTAATTTATTATTAAATGGTACCACAGGAATTGCTGTAGGAATGGCAACAAATATGCCTCCTCATAACTTAACTGAAATCGTAAATGGAGTTATAGCTTACATCCAGAAAAAAGGAGATTTAGATGTTGCTGAATTAATGGAACACGTTAAAGCCCCTGATTTTCCAACTGGTGGTACTATATACGGATATGATGGTGTAAAATCAGCTTTTGAAACAGGTAGAGGAAGAATTGTTGTAAGAGGTAAAGTTAGGTTTGATGAAGATAATGGAAGAGAGAGAATTATAGTTGAGGAAATTCCATATATGGTGAATAAATCAAATCTTATTAAACAAACTGCAGATCTTGTCAATAGTAAAAAAATTGATGGTATTTCTGATATTAGAGATGAATCTGATAGAAATGGAATGAGAATTGTATATGATCTTAAAAGAGACTGTATTCCAAACATTGTTCTTAATAAACTTTATAAATACACTTCATTACAATCATCATTTAGTGTTAATAATATAGCACTAGTTGGCGGCAGACCTAAACTTTTAAATTTGAAAGAGCTAATTCAACATTTTGTTGATCACAGACATGATGTTCTTGTTAGAAAAACAAATTTTGAATTAAAGCAAGCAGAGAAAAGAGCACATATTTTAGAAGGTTTACTTATTGCCTTAAATAATCTAGATGCAATAATAAAATTAATAAGATCATCTCGAACTCCGGAAGATGCACGAAATGGTTTAATCTCCAATTTTGACTTAACTGAAATTCAAGCAAAAGCCATTCTTGATTTAAGACTACAAAAGCTTACCGGTCTTGAAATGGATAAGATCAAGGAGGAGCATGATGAAATCATGAAAAAAATCGAAAGATTAAAAGAAATTTTAGGTGATAAAGACTTGAGATATTCATTGTTAGTTAATGATTTAGAAGAAGTTAGGGAAAAATATGGTGATGAAAGAAGATCAAATATTGAATTCTCTTCATCCGAGGTAAGTATTGAAGATATGATTCCAAATGATGAAGTATTGATTACAATATCTCATTTAGGATACATCAAAAGAACAACATTATCAGAATATAGATCACAAGGTAGAGGAGGAGTTGGTTCAAAAGGTGCTACTACTAGAGATGAAGACTTTGTTGAAGAAATGGTTATGGCTAATAATCATGATTACATGCTATTCTTTACTGAACAAGGAAGGTGTTTTTGGTTAAAAGTTTATGAAATTCCTGAAGGAAGTAAAACTTCTAAAGGTAGAGCAATTCAAAATATAATCAATTTACCTAAAGAAGATAAGGTAATGGCTTACATTAATACCAAGGATCTTAAGGATGAAGAATATATAAATTCACATTATATAATGATGTGTACAAAGAAAGGTGTGGTAAAAAAGACTTCATTAGAAGCATATTCAAGACCTAGAACAAACGGAATAAATGCTATTACCATTAGAGAAGGCGATCAATTATTAGAAGCAAAAATGACAACTGGTAATTCTCATATAATGATGGCCGTTAAATCAGGTAAAGCTATTCATTTTGAGGAAGAGAAAGTAAGAGCAATGGGAAGAACTGCTGCCGGAGTCAGAGGAATTAGATTGGCTAGTGATAAAGATGAAGTGGTTGGAATGATATGTATTGAAGATCAAACTTCAACAGTATTAGTTGTTGCTGAAAATGGTTATGGTAAACGTTCTGCAGTAGAGGATTATAGAATAACTAATAGGGGAGGAAAAGGTGTTAAAACTATTAACGTAACAGAAAAAACAGGTCAATTAATTGCTTTAAAAAATGTTACTGATAATGATGACTTAATGGTCATTAATAAATCAGGAATAACTATTAGAATTGGTGTAGACACTCTTAGAGTTATGGGAAGAGCAACTCAGGGTGTAAAACTAATTAGATTAAGAGATGAAGATTCAATAGCATCTGTAGCAAAAGTTTCAAAATTCGAAGATGAAGATACAGATCAAGAAGCAGAAGATGTAATTGAAGCAAATGCAGATGAAGTTACTAATTCTAATGTTGATAATTCAATTGAAGAAAATTCTAATGAAAATAATACAATAATAGATCAAGATAATGCTGAGTCTGATAGTTCTGATTTAGAAAATAATAATGACAATTCATCAGATGATAATAAAGATGATGATGCGCCAAATTTATTTTCTGACATATAATTCTTTTTGATTTAAAAATTTATTTGCTTCTTCACTAGAAAATTAGTTTTTTTTAATATATTTTTGTTGACTTTTAAAAATATTTTAAGATGACTAAATTCATTACATTTCTATTTTCACTTCTAGTTGTTTCATTATCATTATTTTCAAATAATGAAAATCAACCTATATTAATCAAAGAAGCTAGCATTAATCCCATTGATATTCCTTTTGAAAAATGGGAACTATCAAATGGATTGAAAGTTCTAATTCATGAAGATAAATCAGATCCATTAGTACATGTACACGTTACTTATCATGTTGGGTCAAATAGAGAAACAGCAGGTAAATCTGGTTTTGCTCACTTTTTTGAACATATGATGTTTCAAGGTTCAGAAAATGTTCCTGATGAAAAGCACTTTAAAATCATTAATGATGCAGGTGGTAATATGAATGGAAACACAACTTATGATAGAACTGTTTATTTTCAAACTATTCCAGCAAATTATTTAGAAACCGCTCTTTGGCTTGAAGCAGATAGAATGGGTTTTCTATTAAATGCTGTTACTCCAGAAAAGTTTGAAAATCAAAGAGATGCCGTTAAAAATGAAAAATATCAAAATCAGATAAGTAGACAATACGGTATGAGTTATGAAATTTTAGGTCAAAATCTATACCCTCCATCTCATCCTTACAACTGGCCAGTAATTGGATATGTTGATGATTTAGATAGAGCAACTCTTGAGGATTTAAAAAACTTCTTTTTGAGATGGTACGGTCCAAACAATGCAATATTAACAATTACTGGAGATGTTAATAGTGAAGAAGTTTTACCTCTAGTTCAAAAATATTTTGGTACTATCCCTAGAGGAGCAGAGGTAAAAAAATTGGGATCTATGGTACCTAGATTATCATCAGATATTTACACTGGATACACAGATAATGTTTATTTACCAATGACTGATATAGTATTTCCAACAGTTCCAAACTACCATAAAGATGAAGCTCCTTTAGATATGCTTGCAGCATTAATGGGAGATGGTAAAAAATCTATTTTTTATAAAAACTTTGTAAAATCAGAAAAAGCTATTCAGGCAGGAGTTAGTCACCCTTGTAGAGAACTATCTGGAGAATTTCATTTTACCGTATTAACATTTCCAGATTGGCAAGAAGATCAAGGAATATATTTTAATAATATAGAAGCAGATATCAGAAATACAATTGCCGAATGGGAAGAAAAAGGTTTTACTGATGAAGATTTAGAGATGGTAAAAACTGAAATGATAAGTCAAAGTTTTGATATGAAAACTTCTATTTCTACCAAAGCAACAATGATTTCGCAATGGGAATGGCTTGGAAGAGGTAAACATAATGTTTCGTCTGAAATTGCTAGATATGAAAATGTAACAAGAGCTGATATTATGAGAGTTTTTAATAAATATATTAAAAATAGAAAAGCCGTAATTAACCAAGTAAGACCTAAAAGTCCTTTTGTAAAAGAACTTGATTCTCTAATTAGCAGAAATCCGAATGCAGATTTAATTTTAAAAGAAGATCCACAATATGACAATTTAATTTATAATAAGGCTAGTTCTGAATTTGATGCATGCTGTAGACATACACAACCTGAACCAGCAGCACCAAAAACTCCTAAGATTCCTGAGTATCACAAAGAAAATTTTGACAATGGTTTAAAAACTATTTTTTCACAAACCAATGAAGTACCTAAGGTATATGTAAGACTCAAAATAAATGGTGGTTCTCTTTTAGAAAATAGTAAAAAAGTTGGTGTTGCTAATTTGACTGCTCAAATGATGAATGAAAGTACCTTAAATAAATCTTCTGAAGATATAAGTGTTGCTCTTCAGAAATTAGGAAGTACTGTTTCATTCTCATCAGAAGGTGATGTTACTACATTATTTATTGAATCTTTAACTGAAAATTTTTCTCAAACTATTTCACTTGTTGAAGATAAACTTTTAAATCCTGCATTTAATGAAGAGGATTTTAAAAGAATTAAAAAGACTAACTCAGAAGGTTTAGAGTCTATGAAAAAAAATTCTCAGTATTTAGCTAGTACTACTATGGGAAAAGTATTATTTGGTGATACACCATATGGAAATTCTATGTCTGAAAAAAACTTAAAAAAGATTAAACTAAAAGATGTTAAAGAATTCTATAATAATTACTCTCCTAATGTTAGTGAATTAGTAGCTGTTGGAAATATTTCAAAAGATGAATTTTATTCTCAATTAGATTTTCTGAAAAAATGGGAAAATAAGAATATTAATTTACCATCTAATTTTGAATTTCCTTCAGATAATACCACTCAAATTTATTTATTAGATAAAGAAGGTGCAACTCAATCTTACATAATGATGGGTCATAAATCTAATAACTATGATGCTGATGGAGAATTTTTTAAGTCTCAAATTATGAATAAATCACTTGGTGGTGGAGCAAGTGGAAGATTATTCTTGAATCTTAGAGAAGACAAAGGTTATACATATGGCGCGTATTCATTCTTTATGGGAGAGAAACAAACAGGAATGTTTGGTATTCAAACAAGTGTTAAAACTGAGGTTACTGACAGTGCTTTAGCTGAAATTTTTTCGATTTTAGATAATTATACTAATACAGGCTTAACAACTGATGAATTAAATTCTACTAAAGAATCTTTTTTAAATTCTGCTTCAATGAAATATGAAACACCTAATCAAAAATTAGGTTTTTTAAATAGAATTTTAACATATGATTTAGATCCATCATATATCAACAAACAAGCTGATATTTTAAATGATATGACTTTAAATGAAATAAATACTATTGCATCCAATAAAATTAGACCAGATGAAATGGCAATAGTTATTGTTGGAAATAAATATTTAATAAAGAAAAAGCTTGAAAAATTATCATCAACCAAAGATGGAATGAAGTTTAACTTTAAAATTAATGAAATCAAATACTAGTAAATAATGAAAAAAATTATAATCGTTTTAAGTATGCTTATTTCTTCTGTAGCAATTGCACAGAAACATAACATTGTAAATGCGTCTATTGCTCTTAGAAATGCTAAGAAAGCAACTGGTGACGATATTGGAGTATTATTAGCAGAGGCTAAGGACTATATTGACTTAGCTTATTCTAATGAAAGTACATCAAATGAACCAAAAATGTGGAACTACAGAGCTCCAATATACTTGGAAATTGCTCTTAAAAAGCCAGAATTAGATAATAAAGCAATTTTAAAAGCTACAGATTCTTACATCAAATGTTTAACAAAAGGTAAAAAGGATAGAATTATAGTAAGAAAATGGACTCCAAAAGAAGATGTTCTTGCTGGGTTAATTCAGTGTGGTTATAAGTTATTTAATTTAGGAATTGATAAATATAATGAAGGTGATTATCAGTCTTCTTTAGATTTTTATGAAAAAATATTTGCTATTGTTCCATTCGACGAAGAAGATCAACTTAAAAGAGGTAATATAACTCAAGAAACTATTCTTTACAACTCTTTCTTTTCATCTAGTAAATTAAAAAATGACACAAAATCAAAAGAACTACTTCAAAAATTAATTGATATTAATTTTAATGAACCTTCCATTTACATTCAAATGAGTGATATTTATAAAAGAGAAAATAATATTGAGAAAACTATTGAGTATCTTTCTTTAGGTAGAGAAATGTTTGAAGATGATCAGTCACTAATAAATACTGAAATAAATCTTTATATTGAACTAGGTAGAACAAATGAACTTATCACAAAATTAGGGGAGGCCATTGAATTAGACCCTGAAAACAGCTTACTTTACTTTAATAGAGGTACTATTTATGATCAAGAAGGACAAACTTCAGAAGCTGAGATAGATTATTTAAAAGCTATCGAATTAGATCCATCTTCTTTTGGTAGTAATTATAATTTAGGTGCTTTATTTTTCAACAAAGCTGTTGAGCTAAATAATTCTGCTAATTCCACGAGTGATAATAATAAATACAAAAAATTAAAAAATCAAGCTGAAACTTATTTTGACAAAGCACTTCCGTTTTTAGAGAGTGCGTACCAGCTCAACACATCAGATAAAAACACATTATTATCTTTAAAACAACTTTATTATATGAAAGGTGATTATAAGAAATCTGATGAAATGAAGAAATTAATTTCAGAATTATAAACGCAAAAAGATTGCGTTTAAATCTATAAATTTGTTAACATAAAATATTACAAAATGATTAAAAAAATACTATTACTAAACATAGCATTATTTCTTTTTTGCTTTACATCATA
>Ga0208763_1000235_pt1 | contig 11963 bp, 7 predicted proteins | sample ETNtaG_20_FD_185756 | JGI IMG/M metagenome (GOLD analysis project Ga0208763, IMG submission 185756) | Marine microbial and viral communities from oxygen minimum zone, Eastern Pacific Ocean - ETNP201306PF45B (SPAdes) (version 2) | ecosystem: Environmental > Aquatic > Marine > Oceanic ... | reverse complement strand
AAAGTACCCTGGGAATGAACATATGGGGTCTTTTGGATGTGACCCGTATGATATATCTGGCGTTGTTGGAGGCGGAGGCTCAAACGGTGCCCTTCATGGTCTGACTAAGTTTCATATGGAGGATGCTCCGTCTAATGAGTTTTTCTTGGAGTATGTAGCTAGACCTCAGACTGCAGAGATATTCTTTGAGGATGTACTTATGGCTTGTGTATTTTATGGTATGCCTATGCTTGCTGAGAACAACAAGGCTAGGTTATTATACCATTTTAAGAATAGAGGGTATAGAGGATTCTCTATGAACAGGCCTGATAAGCATAAAAAGAGACTGTCTAAGACAGAGTTAGAGATAGGCGGTATACCTAACTCCAGTGAGGATGTCAAACAGGCTCATGCGTCAGCTATTGAGTCCTATATAGAGGAATATGTAGGCTTTGATTCTGAGGGTGTGTACAGGCAGCCAGGAGAGATAGGTAGTATGTACTTTACGAGGACACTTGAAGACTGGGCTAAGTTTGAGATAAATAATAGGACAAAATACGATGCCTCTATAAGTTCAGGGCTTGCGATTATGGCTAACAAAAAGTATGTTTTTGACAATCAGAAAAAAGAATCAAAAATAAGTATTAAATTTGTAAGATATGACAATCGTGGAAATAGAAGCGAAATAATAAAATAATGGAGAAATCTTCAGTAGCAATTTATCAATCACCCTTCCCAAACCAGATGGCTTCGGATGAAGAAAAATCTTCCGAAAAGTATGGACTAAAGGTAGCAAAATCTATAGAAGGAGAATGGTTTAGAAGAAAAGGAAACTCTTGTCGTTTTTACGACCAATGGGGTGAGTATCATAGACTAAGGCTTTATGCTAGGGGAGAGCAACCCGTACAGAAGTACAAGGATGAGCTGTCTATAAATGGCGATATGTCTATGTTGAACCTTGACTGGAGTCCTATACCAATCATACCTAAGTTTGTCGATATCGTGGTTAACGGTATGAATGACAGACTTTACAAGGTTAAGGCTGAAGCTCAAGATGTTATGTCTGCAGAGAAGAAGAATGCATTTCAGGACATGATCGAAAAAGAGATGGTGTCTAGAGAGTTTATAAGCCTTACAAAGCAGGAGTTTGGTATCGATGTGAGTAACATGGATCCAGATCAGCTTCCAGAGGATGATGAAGAACTTTCGTTATACATGCAGCTTAAGTATAAGCCAAGCATAGAGATAGCTGAAGAGGTAGCTATAGACACGATATTCAAGATGTCAGACTACCCAGAGATTAAGAAACTTTTTGATTACGACGTCACGACCATAGGTGTCGGTGTTATGAAGCACGAGTTCCTTGTGAATGACGGTGTAAATATAGAGTATGTAGATCCAGCAAACTGGATACACAGCTACACAGAGAAGGAGGACTTCTCTGACTGCTACTACTTCGGAGAGGTAAAGCAGGTTCACTATACAGAACTATTGAAGATAAATCCAGACCTTACAGACGAGCAACTTACAGAGATAAAGAACGCTAGCTCTGCATGGTATGAATACTTTCCTATAGTTAGAAACTATCAGGACGATACATTTTTAAATGAGGTTGTTACACTCCTATACTTCAATTACAAGACCACAAAGAGATTTGTTTGGAAGAAAAAGTTATTGGAGAATGGAGGAGAAAGAGTAATACGTAAAGGAGATACGTTCTTCCCACCAATGGGAGAGGGCGTGCCCTTTGAGGTTATAGAGGCACCTAGAGAGGTGTGGTATGACGGTATACTTGTAGGTGGATCTAACATACTACTGAAGTGGGAGATGATGCGTAACATGGTTAGACCTAAGTCCGCATCTCAGAAAGCTATGCCAAACTATGTTGCACATGCACCTAGGATGTACAAGGGCAATATTGAGTCATTGGTTAGACGTATGGTTCCATTTGCGGATCAGATACAGCTGACACACCTGAAGCTACAGCAGGTTATGTCCAGGGTTGTACCTGACGGTGTATTTATAGATGCCGATGGATTGAATGAGGTAGACCTTGGAAATGGTGCTGCATATAATCCTGAGGATGCGTTGAAGTTATACTTCCAGACAGGTAGTGTTGTCGGTAGGAGTTACACACAGGATGGAGACTTTAACAATGCAAGGGTTCCAATACAGGAGCTAAACTCAAACAGTGGACAGTCTAAGATGTCTGCACTCATAGCAAACTACAACCACTACTTAAACATGATTAGGGATGTGACGGGTATCAATGAGGCTAGGGATGCATCTACACCAAACCCAGATGCACTTGTAGGTGTTCAGAAGCTTGCGGCATTAAACTCAAACACTGCGACTAGACATATATTAAACTCAGGCCTCAACGTGACAAAGAGGATGGCTGAGAGTGTATCTCTAAGGGTTGCAGATATACTTGAGTATGCAGACTTCAGGGAGGAGTTTGCCATGCAGATAGGTAAGTATAATATAACCATACTTGACGATGTCAGGGACCTTTACCTTCATGACTTTGGTATATTTATAGAGCTATCTCCAGACGAGGAGGAGCAGCAAGCACTTGAGGCAAACATATCCATAGCACTGCAGCAGCAGACTATAGATCTTGAGGACGCTATAGATATAAGAAACATAAACAATATCAAGCTCGCAAACGAGATGCTTAAGGTTAAGCGTAGAAGACGTATGGAGCAGCAACAGAAGCAGAAGCAGCAAGAGATTCAGATGCAGACTCAATCAAACATGCAGACTCAACAGGCTGCCGCACAGCAGAAGGCTCAGATTATACAGCTTGAGGCTCAGGCTAAAGCACAGGTTAAGCAGGCCGAGTCCATGTATGAGATAGAAAGAATGAGGGCTGAGGTTGAGGCCAAGAGAGAGCTTATGGATCTAGAGTTCCAGTACAACATGCAGCTTAAAGGTATAGAGGTAGAGGGTCTTATGGAGAGAGAGGGCAAGAAGGAGCAGGCTAAGGATGACCGTATAGACAAGCAGGCCAGTAGACAGTCCGCACTTATAACTCAAAGAAAGAACAACCTACCTACACAAAATTTTGAAAGCACTGAAGACACTCTAGATGGTTTTGACCTAGAGTCGTTTGGTCCTAAATAGGATATAAATATAATTAGTAACTTTGTAAAAAATATAATTAAATGGAAATTAAAGTAAAAGCAGTTGACTTTGAAGAGAAGTCGACACAAGAGATTGAGAAGGAGTTATTAGACAAGGTAGAAAATGAAAACTCTGGAGAAGACGAAGCTAACGTGGACAGAGTGGAAGAAAGCACTGAGAGTGCCTCCACCCCACAAGAGCAAGAAAATATACAGCCGCAAGGCGAAGCACAAGAATTGTCAATAAAAGACGAAGACGTTCTTTCATATATTGGTAAAAGGTACGACAGGGAGATAAACTCCTTGGACGAGCTATTCGAACAGCGTAATGCTAATGAAGAGCTTCCAGAGGATGTTTCTGCATTCCTGAAGTACAAAAAGGAGACAGGCCGTGGTATAAACGACTTCATTAAGATCAATAAGGATTATAATGATGTTGACGACGACCAGCTACTACGTGAATACTATCTCGACCAGAACAAGGATCTAGACTTAGAGGATGTTCAGTTTGAGATAGAGGACAGGTTCCACTATGACGAGGATCTCGATGAAGAGAGAGACATCAGATTAAAAAAGGTAGCAAAAAAGAAAGAGCTTGCTAAGGCAAGAGACCACTTCAATCAGTTGAAGGAGCAGTACAAGGTTCCACTTGAGTCAAGGGAAGGCTTTGCTTCTGATAAGGATATGGAGGAGTTTAATGCCTACAAGAAACAAAAAGAGGCAGCGACTGCAAACGATCAGGAGCTTGCTAAGAGGGCTCAATACTTTTCAAGTAAGACGGGAGAGTTATTTTCTGAGAATTTCGAAGGTTTCGGATTCAATGTATCGGAGGATAAGAAGCTTGTCTATAAGCCATCTGACAGCAAGACCTTGCTTAATGAACAGTCTGATCTTAATAACTTTGTTAATAAGTTTACAGGTGACGACGGTTTTATTAAGGATATCGAGGGATTCCATCGTTCTATAGCTGTGGCTTCAAACCCTGAAAAGTTTGCCAAGTACTTCTACGAGAAGGGTATGGCAGATGCGGTAGGTGATGTGGCTAAAGAGTCTAAAAACATTGACATGACTCGTAAGTCTACACAGGTTATCAAAAAGGAAGGGTTTCAGGTCAGAAGCGTAGACGCAGATCGCAGCAATAGATTAATTATTAAAAAACGTAAAAATTAGAAAAAATGGCTGGATCATTACAAGCGAGTCCAGGTGTAGCTATAACACCTAGCTCGGTAAAGGCAACATTGCCTACGAATTATATCACCAATTTCGACTTCTTGACACAGTATCTTCCTGATACTTATGAAGCTGAATTTGAGCGATATGGAAACAGATCAATCTCATCATTCTTGAGAATGGTCGGTGCAGAACTTCCTACAAACTCTGACTTAATTAAATGGGCAGAGCAAGGACGTTTACATACTAAATACCAAGGATTAACTGCTAGTACTTTCTCTCACACTACAGGAGCTGCTACGCAGAAATTCACTCTTGCATCTGGTGCATGTGTATTTAGAGTTAATCAGACAGTTTTATTGTCTGACGAAAGTTCTTCTGTATCTAAGAAGGCTTTAATTACAGCAGTTGATCCTGCTGGTGCTAACTTTGATGTGGCATACTACTCTTTAGAGACTACTGACCCATTTGGATCAAACAAGGTAACTGCATTTGTTTACGGTTCTGAGTTTCAAAAAGGAACAGAAGGAATGAAGGGATCTTTAGAGGCTGAGGATGACATCTTCGAGTGTAAGCCAATCATCATCAAAGACAACTACGAAGTGTCAGGATCTGACATGGCTCAAGTTGGATGGGTTGAGGTTACAACTGAAAACGGTGCTACTGGATACCTTTGGTACTTGAAGTCAGAGCACGAGACTCGTCTACGATTTGAGGACTACTTAGAGATGGCTATGGTAGAAGGCGTTCCTGCAGCGTCAGGATCTTCTGCTGAGGCTCAACTTTCTGGTTCAACTCCTTCAGCTGGTGTTGTTAACGCTGGTACTCAGGGTATGTTTGACACTATCGAGGATAGAGGTAACGTATGGTCAGGTGGTAACCCATCTGCATTGGCTGACTTTGATACTATCGTACAACGTCTTGACAAGCAGGGAGCTATCGCTGAGAACGTATTGTTCTTGAACCGTCAGTTCTCTTTCGATATCGATGACATGTTGGCTGCTCAAAACTCTTACGGAGCTGGTGGTACATCTTACGGATTGTTTGACAACTCTGAGGAGATGGCACTTAACCTTGGATTCTCTGGATTTAAGAGAGGATATGAGTTCTATAAGACTGACTGGAAATACTTAAACGATGCTACGCTTCGTGGAGGTTTAGTTGGTGGAGCTATCAACGGTGTACTTGTACCTGCTGGTACAACTACAGTTTACGATCAAGTTCTTGGTAAGAACGCTAAACGTCCATTCTTACATGTACGTTACAGAGCTTCTGAGGCTGAGGATCGTCGATACAAAACTTGGATGACAGGTTCTGCAGGTGGTGCGATGACTAACGACATCGACAAAATGCAGGTTAACTTCTTGTCAGAAAGAGCACTTTGTGTTATGGGAGCTAATAACTTCGTATTATTCAAAGGATAATATAGACTATTAATATACCAGGGGTTTCGGCCCCTGGTTTTTATTGTTAAATTAAAATAAAATAAAATGCAAAAGAGAAAATCAATACTAGAGCCCAAGGATAGAATATATCTATTAAAGGGAGAGAAGCAACCACTTTCATACTTTATTGCTTCTAAAGACACACCAAGAAAAAGATTACTGTACTACGATGAGGAGAATAATATGAGTAGACCTCTTCGTTACGCACGTAACTCAAACTCACCATTCGTTGATGAGCAGGATAAGAATGTAATTCTTGAGCCTGTTGTTTTTGAGGACGGAGTATTAAGGGTTCCAAAGACAAATCCAGTTCTACAGGAGTTCTTGCACTACCATCCAGAGAACGGTATAGAGTTCTATGAGTTTGACAATGAGAAGGATGCACAGGAGGATGTAGACTTTATGTATAGCGAGCTTGACGCTCAGTTGATGGCTAGGGATATGGACTTCGGAATGATGGAGGCTGTGGCCCAAGTATTACTAGGAGGAAAGGTTTCTAATATGACAAGTGCCGAGATCAAGAGAGATATCATGCTTTATGCTAAGAGATATCCACAGGACTTTATGGAGACCGTGAATGATCCATCTCTACGTGTAAACAACATAGCATCTAGAGCTATATCTGACGGATACCTGTCACTGAGAAACAATAAGAAGGATATATACTTCAACCTGAAGGAGAACAGGAAGAAGCTTATGACTATACCTTTTGGAGAGGATCCAGTATATGTATTAGCTTCATACCTACAGTCTAATGATGGACTTGAGCTGTTTAAATTCTTGGATGAAAAGATATCAGATAATTAGTATATTTGTGGTATTATTAACCCATTAATTTTTTTAACAATGGAAAAGTTTATAGAAATACCAGTTACAGGTTTAGGAAATCAATTAGTATCCGTATCAGGAGTTAAATTAATTGACGAAGCTACAGCTACAGCTACAGCTACAACTATTCATTATGCTGATGGTACAGTTACAACAGTAACTCATGCTGCAGATGCTGACTTTAGTGTTTTATTAGCACTTCAAGACGCTATGAAGCAGGCACTTATTAAGCCATGGACAGAAGTTGTACCTGTGGAAGTTAGTTTGAATGTTGCAGTTTCTCAAATTGCAAATTCTTAAATCATTAAGATTACTACAAGGAGGGCACTTTTTAATCGAAGTGCCTTTTTTTATTTATCTTTGTTAAAACGACACGGATGATTAACGAAGTAAGAAATACCGTACTATCTATAATAAGCAAGGACAACAGGGGATACATTACTCCATTTGAGTTCAACCTGTTTGCAAAGCAGGCACAGCTTGAGATATTTGAGCAGTACATATACTCCTATAGCAATGCTATAGTTAAGGAGAATGCAAGGCTTCATGGCGAGGGATATGCAGACATACCTAAAAAGATATCAGACGTATTAGACACCTTCTTTATAAAGGCAAGTCTTACGTATTCTGGGTCTGAGTTTACTCCACCGACAGACTATTACTTTGTAGATAAGTTGATATACAACAACTCTGTAGAGATAGAGGAGGTGAGTCATAGAAAGATATTAAACCTAATATCATCAAACCTTACTGCACCTACGGTTGCATACCCAGTATACACGCTTGACAATAATGGATTCAATGTCTACCCTACAAGTATAACATCAAACGTGCAGATAGACTACATAAGGTATCCATTGGATCCTAAGTGGACGTATATAGCTACAAGTGTTACAGACTCTGACCCCTTGTTCTACCCGTCCGCACCTGACTATCAGGACTTTGAGTTACCTAAGAGTGACTTTTCAAACCTAGTTATAAAGATATTACAATACTCTGGAGTTTCTATAAGAGAGGCTGACGTTATAAAGGCCGCTAAATCTGAAGAGCTTCAGGACGCACAACAAAAACAATAGACAATGGGATACATTACTAACTATCAGTACTATACAAATGGTGGGGTTATACCTGAAGACAGCAACTGGGGTTCATATCAGTATGTCTCAATGTCTGACATAGTGAACAACTTCATGCTGATGTATGTAGGTAATGACAAGCTTGTAAATAATGTCGACAGATATACCGTTATATTTCATGCAAAGAGAGCGATACAGGAGCTCAACTATGACGCACTTAGAAACATAAAGGTCATAGAGCAGGAGATGGGTGACGAGCTTAAGATGGTTATGCCCCCAGACTATATAAACTATGTGAGGATATCTGTCCTTAGTGGAAACCTTTTACTTCCACTGACAGAGAACAGGAGGCCTATGTCTGCCACAGGATATCTCCAGGACAATAACCTGGACATTATATTTGATGCAGATGGAGAGATAGTTACAGGTGACTCAAAGGTAGACATACTGAGACAGGACAAGACTCTATACACTGGAGGTGGTATATATAGCGGATGCTATGGATGGAACTACAACGGTGACTGGTACTTTGGTTACACGATGGGAGGCCGTTATGGATTGGATCCAGAGGATGCCAATAACAACCCTAAGTTCAGTATAAACAAGGCAGCAGGAGTTATAGACTTCTCGTCTGGGATAGAGAATAAGCACATAGTTCTTGAGTATATATCTGACGGTATGGAGAACGGTGATGACTCCAAGATAAGTGTTAACAAGCTTGCTGAGGAGTACATATACAGCTACCTAAAGTGGGCACTACTTAACAACAAGTATGGGGTTCAGGAGTATATCATAAACAGGGTTAGGAAGGAGAAGATAGCAACCCTAAGGAATGCAAAGATTAGACTAAGTAATCTACACCCTTCAAGACTTTTAATGAGCTTGAGAGGTAGAGCTAAATGGATTAAATAGGTATGGAATTAAAGAAGACTTTCCTTGCAGGTAAGATGAACAAGGACCTTGACGAGAGACTTCTGTCTGGAGGTCAGTACGAGGATGCCTTAAACATCACGATAGACACGTCTGAGGGATCAAACATAGGGTCTATAACAAACTCACTTGGTAATACTGTGGTTGGGAATATAACGACAATCCTAAACACATACTCAATAGGATCTACAAACGCAAGGGCTATAGGTGCGGTTGCATACGAGCCACTAAACCTTATATACTGGTTTGTAGCTGCAGATGAGTATGACGCAATATTTGAGTACAGTGAGATAACGAACACCGTGGAGGAGGTACTTATATGTACAAAGGCCACAGCAAGCACGCCAAGTAAGTTGAACCTAAGCAAGGAGCACCTTATAACAGGTGTAAACTACCTTCCTAGTCACAAGGACAATGGTGCACTTTTACTTTGGACAGACAACTACAACCCACCTAGAAAGATAAACATAAAGAGAGCCAAGAGCTACTCAGTTGACGACAGTCGTATAGATATAGATATTGATGTGATACTGAGACCGCCATTAAAGGCTCCAGTGATATACCCAGTGAAGAGTGATGAGGTCCTTTCTAACAATATGGAGGAAAGATTCCTGTACTTTGCATACAGGTACAAGTATGTAGATAACGAGTACAGCTCGATGTCTCCATTTTCAGCCGTAGCATTCAAGCCTTCAGACTACAGTATAGATTTCTTGGCTGGGATAAACAAGGCCATGATCAATGAGTACAATCAGTGTAGAATAGTCTTTGAGACTGGTAATGAGTTTGTTAAGGAGATTCAACTTCTTGCATTTGACACAAGAAGTTTAAATGTAAAGATAATCAAGTCTGTAGATAAGGACGGTGACAATAACAACCTTATACAGTCCAACAGTGTGTCTGACTATGTGTTTGACAATAACAAGATATATGCACCCCTAACGTCTGATCAGGTTACCAGACTGTTTGACAATGTACCTCTTCTTGCTAAGTCACAGGAGCTTATAGGTAACAGGCTTGTATATGGAAACTACACTCAGTTTAGAGATATCATTGACACTGAAGGTAATAATATAGACATGGACTTTAACGTGGACTATGTATCAACATCCACAACGGAAGAAGTTCCTATACAGACATTCAGGACGGACAGAGATTACGAGGTTGGTGTGATATATGGAGACGACTACGGTAGGATGACTACAGCTTTAATAAGCGATCAAAACTCTATATATATACCATCCACAGTTTCAAATAAGGGTAATAGCTTAAAGGTTAATATAAAGAATAGACCTCCTCAATGGGCTACAAACTATAGGCTTGTCATCAAGCAGGCAAAGAAAGAATACTACAATATATTCCCTATATGGTTTTATGGAGATGGTGCGTATAGGTATTTTAGAATAAATGAGTCAGACAGAGATAAATTTGCGGTAGGAGACTATGTTATATTTAAGGCTGACGGTACAGGGCCGACATTTTTAAACACACAGTACAAGATACTTGAGTTTGAATTAAAACCGTTTAATTTTTTAGGTAACGACGAATCTGCAGGTCTATACTTTAAGATAAAGGTTGACGACACGTCTGAGTTTAATGAAGACAGTTTACCTAGCTATGGAGCGGAAGGAAACGGTAGTAATATTCCAGGAGGAGGATCTGTTATTTCTAGTCTAAATGCATATCAAGATTATCCAGTAAGAGGAAATTTTAGTATTAGAGGAGATAAAACTATATTTTACGGTAAGGGGAATAAAAATTCATTGACTACAAATTTATTGCCTTTAGGTTCTTCTGAAGGAAGCCCTGGTGCGACTTCAACAAATGCAGATAATTATTTGAATCATGACAAAAGGTACACTATAGAGATACAAAGTATTGATCCTGTCACATACAGGTATACAGACTCCATAGATCTATCGTACTGGCTGGAATCAAATATATCTATCTCAACAATAACTAATGTTCAATGGCAAAGTTATGACGATGGGGTTATAGATTTGTTTCGAATATCTTTTGATCCAAACGCTGCTTACTATAAAAAAGATAGATGGAAAATACCTTTAAGGGCTAAAGAAAGTGCTTTCCCATTTGCGTACCCTCAATTTACTAACAATGCGAAACCAAACCCAAGTAACTATAATGTTCTACCGCCACAAGGTATGGGACCTCAAAATGCTATAGATGCACAAAACAATTGGTTTGATGATAATGTAGGAGGTGTTATTTATGGTGGTTTTGCTGTAGTTAATGGAGGTAGGCAGTTAAATGATGCGGATGGTAATGAGATAGATAGACCTATAAGAAATGGAGATATTATAACCATTAAATTGGTAGAGGATAGTTTTAATCTCAATCCTTATACAGAAATACAAGAATTTTTTTCTCCTGGTAATTATGAAAACATAGAAGAATGGTTTATAGAATCTGGTGCATATAAACAGTTTATACAAAAAAACCATAATGATATTGATGTAGGTGCTGCAGGTATTTGTTTTAGAAGAGCTACTTATTATTCTTCCCCAGTAACAGGAGGTTATGAACTTGCTGCACAGATAGGGACAGATGACTGGCCTGAAAGAAGAAATTATCCAGTTAGGATGTTTATTCCTGGGTTACCAAAATATACTGGTCAACTTTATAATGGAAGTAATGTCTCTAATAAAGTTAAAGTAAAGTATGAATTAAAACAGGCAGGTGCTATTGTATGTGAGACAAAACCTATTGAAGAAGATTTAGAGATATATCACGAGATAACGGACTCGTATGATGTAACTAATGACCTACATAAGGTTGGTTGGGATTATGCAGACTTCACAGATGCTAGCTCTGTATTTCCTACAGTTCCAGAGGGAGCTGGTAAAACTATACTAGGACCTCTTATCCCTACAAGCCCTCAAGTTACAGATAAGCCTCACTCATTCTCTGTAGGTCAAAGTGTATATGTATCTGGAACATCTAGCGTGCCTGCTGGATACTATACAGTATTAGCAGTACCAAATCAGTACTCGATAATTATAGACCTTACATGGCCAGGATCTGGACCATCAGAGCCAGCTACAGTATTTAAAGAAAACTGGGAGCAGGACCAGGCTGCTGGTAATAATGGTGCTATTATAGAGATAAATGACACCACAAGTTATAACTCTCAGTACAATGGATTTGCATTCGGTAATGGTGTTGAGTCGTACAGGATAAAGGATGACTTTAATGATCCAGAGATGAAGTACAGTCCGAGAGTGACAAGTATTATTGAGGATTACGAGAATGAAAGAAAGGAGGCATCTCTTACATACAGTGGTGTTTTTAGGGGCGACACATCTATAAACAGACTTAATGAGTTTAACCTATCTCTCGCAAACTTTAAGGATCTAGATAGAGATTTTGGACCTATTGAAAAGCTTTACTCA
>Ga0208763_1000232_pt1 | contig 12107 bp, 10 predicted proteins | sample ETNtaG_20_FD_185756 | JGI IMG/M metagenome (GOLD analysis project Ga0208763, IMG submission 185756) | Marine microbial and viral communities from oxygen minimum zone, Eastern Pacific Ocean - ETNP201306PF45B (SPAdes) (version 2) | ecosystem: Environmental > Aquatic > Marine > Oceanic ... | reverse complement strand
TACCTGCATCCGGCAAATCGTCACCGTGAGGATACAGGGGACTATCGCCGCTGATTATCTCCGATTTGTCCATGGCATAATGATACTCTTTGCAACATGCCAAGCAACGTCGGGATTTTCTCTTAACCGACGCATACTGTATTCATACCATCTTCCACCATAGGGAATGTATACCCTAGTTCTATGACCTTCTTTAGCCAACTTCCTTCGAATATTCCCCCTGACCCCTAGTAGCATTTGGAATTCATAACCAGGGCCTTTACCAATCCTTGATACACTAGCATTTTGCCTAGGGTCTTCAATTCCTGGGCCCATTTCTCTTTTTGCTAAAGCAGATAGCGAATAATCGATTACTGGAATATCATGTGATGCAATTGCGGTGTAGGCCCCTGCATCCAGTAAATTGTCAATCGCCTCATTAGTCGCATTAACAATATCTTGATACTTTGTGTGAGCTATGCTATCAGATTCTAGATAAATTCCTTTACAAATCCTCACATCTGAATTACCTCCCAGTGTTGAGGCAAGGAATTCGATATCATCACCGGTTCGAAATAACCTAGATTGAAGAACCGTGCCGATGTTACTTAGACCTCTATTTTGTATTTCAATGACAATATCAATCGTTGATTGAGTGACACGATTATCTTCCATATCAAGCCTAACGAAAATATCATTTTGGGCGGCTTTTTTAGTGATTTTTTCGATGTTTTCAATTGCTCTGTCACGATCGATAAGTAGCCCAAAGGCAGTTGGTTTTAGAGAGATATTTGCATCTACCCCTTCAGATACAATTGCATCAACTGCTCGGTTATATTCATTGACAAAAAATTCTGCCTCGTCTAAACTGGTAATTTCTTCACCTAAAACATCCAAGGTGAAACAAGCTCCTTGAGATTGCATAGATTGCATTACTTGAATCGCATCACTTAACTCTGGACCAGCCACATAACGATTAGCAACCCACCTTACAATGAATTTTGGAGTAATGGGCATCATCATCATGATGACTCGGCCCATCACACCCATATCGTACTCCGCGTAGCAGGAGCACTTTCACGCTTGCTCAAGGAACAATCTCCTTACCTCTGCGGACCTGAACGCCAAGTGAACTCAATTCCTTAATTATCGCATTTCGCTGCCAACCTTTGAATGACTTTCGATCAAGATGAGCAAAAATCACCCCACCAGGGTAAGCAATACGGGTTTTTTCAATAGATTCTCGTAAACTATGCACCCACGGCCCAGAGGGAGTTTCGGGGCCTTCATCATCGAAAATAAGAGCATAATTAGCCAACAAATGTCCGAAATTCACACCACTTCTAATCACAATATCAGAGTGTCGAGGAGCGTAGTGCCCTCCTCCAAAGCCAACCATAACCTCTCCTTGCCCTTTCCATTCACCTTCTGGTTCATTTTCAGACAGCCCCAGTACTCTAGAAATTACGTTTGCCCACAGGGATGATGCATCCTTGCGAATCCACTCGGATTCCTTAGAGCCTATCTCAAGATAGAGTGTTGGCCTTGTAAGTACAGGGCCGTGGTGGGTGGTCTCAAGACTGATATCAAATTCTTTAGCTAAATCTGAATTGTTAGTTTCTTCTATTAATGCTGAAAATATTGCAGCGAACCTTGGAGAAGGGGGCACTGCTAACCCCTTTTCTCCCCCAGCAAATCCAACCTCTCCATGAGGTACTTCACCTGGGACACCTATTGCATGAACTGTAAGTGAGGGAATTCCACTCTTTGCCGCATGACGAGAGAGAACAAGGACTTCCTCGACAGACTCATTAGTCTCTTTTTCATGAGCTAAATCAATACCATCAGCAAGAATATGTAACTTATCGATTAATAGAAGATGAACTGGGCGAACTGAATGTCTCATCAACAATCCATGCTGCAAATTTTCAGATTCCTCCCAGCCTCCAAGCTCTGCAACCGCTTCATAGAGATTTAGCGAGGCATTATCTGCTCGAGAGGCTAGCAGAAGTGTCACCATAATTACACGCTAGAAGCCTGAAGATTTCAAATCATCCAATCAACAAAGAATTACGAGACTCATTAGCACCACAGGTTCAAACGCAGTAGCCAATGGGTCGGGTTGTGGAACGAACTGTTTCATTCACTCCAACTCGAGTGGATAATTGTGCGGAATATTACGTTGTAATTGGAAGTCTTGGAGAATTGGCAAAACTTGACAGAACTGGTAACTTAATTGGAGAAGTCTGTACCCCTTTTGCTTCAACTATAACTCACTCTATCCCTTTGGATGATTCTTGGATTGGTATTTGGGTGGAGCCTGAAATGAGATTGGCGAGAATGGCGGGATTGAAAATAGAGGAAACTTGGAGGAATGGCCCCTCAAGTAGTGAACTTCGGACATCTGATAATCCAATGCAATTGCACCCAGAAAACTCGACTTGGTCACACGCTCTTGATGCTGAACCTACATGTATTACTGGGTTAGGTGATGTATTTTGTTTTGTTTTAAGAGGGAGAGGGGTATATCTTATGGATTCAGAAGCGAATGAGGTCTGGAGGTCATCTCTTCCAAATTCAAATGTAGGCCGAATAAATGGGATTGAGACTGCCATTTCAATATCCAACTCTGAAGATAAACTCAGTATTTGGTATGACAATGGATTGATTGTAGATATCTCTCTCGATACCGGTTTAGAAATCGACCGGAGAAAGATAAAAATTTCAGAAAGAATTGAGAGAGTTTTTCACGGAAGTGATTCACATATTCTTGCATTATCTCAAGGTGGATTTTTGCTTTCCGATAATGAGGGAATAGTTGAACCTTACAAAACACCAGGACCGCTACTATCAGCTAGGCAGAAAGATGGTATTTGGGAACTCACAGGTTGGAGGTTTGATGCCATAATCCGGGAAACAAGTTTAGACATTTCTTCAAGAGACCAACTCGGAGTTGGATTCATTGAGGGAAAAATTCTAACAAATGATGGAACATTGAGTGAGTTCTCATTCAATCGTTCTTGACTGTATAGCCACACTTACCGCATGATTTGCGATCCTTGTGCACCGCCAAGAATACTCCTGGGCCACAATTAGGCTCAGGACAAGATTCTTTCCGAATCAGTTTTCCTTCTTCGATGGAATATTTCGAATGTTTTCCATTTGGATTCGGTCCTTCACTCATCACTCATCCCCTCCCTCTTGTGTTTGTTCGGTAGAATCTTCTTTCACTTTCGAAGAATGTAATGCCTCGTGGCGAGTGTGAACATATTCGGGTTCGAGGGTCGCCGCTTCAGCGTCCCCATAAATCAGGGCGATTCCAGTAGTTTGAGAACGACCAAATCGAGTGTTTACTTCTTTAACAAAAGTTAGTTCCTTCTTTGAACCGGGCTCCGCCTTAGCTGCTGCTGCTACCATTTCCGATAGTGTTGGTGTTGCAGCCTTAGAATGCTCCCAGCGGAAGGTAATCTCAACTCTATTAAGCAATGGATTCTCTTTTCTTTCAATAATTTCCATCTCAATTCACTCCTTATCTGATATTCACCTTAAGCGCATATGAACCAGGGTCACTGATGTTCAGTCGCTGAGCGACCTCAGAACGAGTAGGGTGCATAATTACGACATATCCTGACCAATCTGTAGTTACTGGTGCAGAAGGACAATGCATACATTGTGGAGGGTCGCTTTTTTTCTCCGGATCTGGCAGTATCCTATTACACTCTCCGCAGGCGAACGATTTAGCCATAATTAGTCACCTCTAGTTAGCCAATCATGTGCACCAAGGCCAGCCATCTTACAATTCAAGCCAATCTTACTTGACCGTGGATCATTTTGATTGATTGCTTTGGATACTATTCTCGAGCGAACGTATGAACCCTCCTCGATATGCTTGCCTGATTGAGAACCCTCGATTCTTCGAATTCCCATGTTAACTTGCACTGGTTCGTCTAAAATCTGGGACTTGTGTAGTAGTGCCTCAATTGGACCTATGCGCACGAAAGCCCCATACTCCGAGACTTCGGAGACTGCACCATCAACGACTTCATTGGCTTCCATCGTGAAATGTAAAGCTTTGAAGCGAACTCTTTGGTAAATTGCACCATCTCCGTGAATGATTTTCCCCCGTCCTACTGTCTCATGATCGTAGGTTAGAAGAGTATAGTTTTCGTCTTCGTCAAATCGACCTTCGAAAGCAGCATGAGCCAAATCATCGATATGCTCCTCTAACTTGCGTCCTTTGCGGATGTATTCCGCAGGTATTCTAATGGTGTCTTCCATCGTTACTAGACTGTACATTCGGTTTCCTCCAATCGCCGGACCGCTCCGAGGTCAGTCGGAGGAAAGGCAGGTTAACCCTCCCGTCCCTCATCGGCTGTGCCTCCAGAGGAGAGGTCCGTGCATTCCGCCGACCTACGACTCTGCTATAAGCGCAACGGATAAGATTTGGAGTAAAATTAGGGCTGACTAGATTGCAATTATACTCAGACCGTAGGTCTGAATGAGAGTTTATCCCTAACCTTCAAGTGGCTTGGAAAGCGCAACTTTGTCGTTGATGAGTATGCTGGGTCGGGGCTTTAGTGATTCTTCCAGGCATAAAGCAGTCATGATTGTAGTCTGTTTCTTACTTTTTTCGTTATCACCAATGTTATCGCCGAGCTCAAATAATCATACGATTTTGGCCGATTCAAATGATGAACCTGCATTTACAGGGACAGTAGACCCTTGGGTTGACGGAGGACAACCTTGGCCTCAGTCAGCTAGAGTTGGGGAAAGAACTTCGCAAGGACCTGCACATTCTCCTAATGGAGGGGCAGGAACAGGAGACCCCGAAAATGCAAGTGAGTTGATGTCAGTAGTCGACCCAGTTGTAAATTGGGTTTACGGAACTTATACAGAGGGCACCGATTCATTAGGCACTCCAATTGCAAATTTTGATAATCAAATAATTGCCACACCAGAATCCGAAAGTAGATGTGGCGGAGATTCTTTATTTCTGGTGTTAATTCAAACTGACAATAATGGAGATAGTAAGGCGAAAATTATCGAGGGCGAAGATGCTGAATTAGCATGGGAAGTAGATTTAGGACAAATTGATTTGGTCAAATCTTCTCCTGTAATCGTCGATATAGATGATGACGGAATTCAGGAAATGATTCTTGTTTACGATTCGGGTGGGTCGATAAAAGTAGATGCCTACTCACCAAGATTACAATGTTCAGTCACCGGTTGGTCACCAGGAGGTTCCAAAACTAGTGAATTACTTTGGACTTGGAGCGATAGTGAATTGAAAATTAGTGCCAATCCGACTAGTTCCACAAATGGGTTATTTGGAAACAGACCAACAACCCAACCTTTGCTAGCAGACCTCGACCTTGATGGTGATGCGGAACTCGTCCTAGCTACTACTAACGATGACCAAGAACCCGTTGTTGTTGCGCTACCTCTAGCAGCAAATGGTGCTCCGACTCCTCTTTGGCAATCTACTCTTGGAGATGGAACCCACCCGTCAGATCCAGCCTTCGCCCAAATAGATGACAGTACAGGCTATGTTTTGCTAACAACAATACAAGAGTCTAGTGGAGCAATGTGGGTTTGGAAATTAGATTCTTCTTCTGGTGATAAAAGATGGTCTGGCCTAAGTCTATTCAACCTAGATGGAAACAACGATATTCCACATATCAGATTGCCTGGTCCAATTATTGCAAATTTAGATACGGATGAAACTCCAGAAATGATAATTACAATCCCAACTGATGGAGATGATTCTTCTTCCACAGATGGAGCTGAGTTCCGGGGACTGGAGATTGACGATGGGAGCGAAATTTGGTCTATTGAAGCAGTAAATGGTTACGCTGACGCCCCCCCCTTAGCCATCGATACAGATGAAGATGGAGAAATTGACCGGGTTTGTTGGGTGTCCTGGCATCAAGAAACCACAACTAGACATGGGCATACGGGTTGTCACGATGTATCAGGAACCAATCCCTCTCTAGAGTGGGAAAATGACATAGATCCGGACGGTGGATGGAACGATGGCATCGCAGTATCTCAGCCAATATGGATGGATATAGATGGAAGTGGCGTTCCAGAATTATTGGTTGCTTATGGTAGAAATTTATGGGCTTGGGATGGAGATACAGGAACCCGGGCAGCTATCAACGATAATTGGAACAACGAGGTAGAACTTGACCATCGAACATGGTCATCACCTTCATTGGCGGATGTTGATGGAGATGCTACAATTGATATTATCATTGGAGACTCTGTAGTATCTAATGCAATTTCTGATATTCGGCCTCTTTTGGATGGGCGTGGTTTAGAATTCAACCCCAGCGCACCTAATCCAGGAGAGCAAGTAACAATCTCAGCATTCTTTGAGAATGCTGGAACTGCGGATACAGACAGAGCTGTAGATGCAGTTCTGTTGGCCGATGGTGCAGAAATTGCTCGATATAGAACAGAGATCATGGAACCAACTGACCCTTCGGGGAGTGCTGGATTTGAATCGTTCTCTGTAGAATGGTCAGGTGGACTTGGCGAATATAATTTCGAATTAATTCTTGACCCCTACCAAAATGTCACTCAATCTAGATATGATAACGATGCTCAATCTACTACGCTGACAATTGTACCACCTTACAACGCAACATTTGAGATGCCTACAAACCCCGTGAGAGTTAACCCCGGCGAATCGACAATTGCTCAACCAACTGTGCGTTCCACTGGTCGCTTGGCCGGTGTATGGACTCTTGCTGTCGATTCGAGTAATTTGCCTTCTGGATGGACTTGGACCGACCAAACACAAGGAGGAACTGAATCCATCGAAATTTCAGCTGATGGAACTTGGACTCCCTCTCTCTTAATCAATGCGCCAGCGAGTGCGGAGGGATCAGATGCAGGCTATCTTACACTTACATTAAGTTTAGATGAGGATGAAAATGTAAGTGTGACTGGCATATTACCTGTTGAAGCCAACAGAACTAGGGGTCTTTCGATAAGAGGCCCCTCAGGGACTACTGCAAGCACAGGTTACGGTCTAATCGGTGAATATGCTAAATCATGGTTAATTGTAGAGAACTTAGGTAATGCAAATGAGGATTCAATATCCCTTACTTGGGATGTCACTACCTGGGAAGACGATACTGGAGAATTCCTAGGCCTATTCGATGAAGAAGGAGCTGAAATACCCGCATTAACATTGCTTGCAGGCGAGCAAAAGGTAATTTCAGCTAGAGTATTAATCCCCTCAGATGTTTCGGTTGGAGATAGTGTATCAACATCCCTTACGATGTGCGTCGGCGTTGAACCAGAAGAGTCTTGTCAAACCGTGGATTTACAATTTATTGCGGAGGGAGTAGTTTCCGAGACCGATCATCAACGAAGCGTACCAGAAAATACACTTCATTGGACAATTACCGCTGATTTGCCTGCGAGTACAGGAACCTTAGATTGGAGTATATCAGAAGCAGGTATGGGCGTCGAAGACTGGATTTGGACTGGTTCCGGCTCTTTGACGGTAAATGGAGATGTAATCACCTTACAGGGAACCCCCGGTTCTCGAGTTTCTGGGACTCTATCATTGGAGCTCCCAGTCGATGCACCACCCGCATTCCATACCTTTTCTGATTCCAGTAACCTAGGTGCAGATTATTCGCTTAGAATATCTGTAGAAGTACTACAAATATACAGATCTTCCTTGACCCTTGTATCCCCTACTCAATCCCCCTATATGGTAGAAGTCAATCAACCGATACCCGCAACTGTAAGGTTGTACAATCCAGGTAACGGAGAAGACACATATGCTATGTCACATGCTTTGCTACTTGATGAAAATATAACCGAAGACCCTGGGATTCAAGTTACCTTTAGCAATCCACTAATTACACTGAGTGCTGGAAGTTTGAGAACTCTACCTGTTGAGATTATTCTCCCGGAAAGTACACCAGCAAGAATTCCAGTTAATATCATAATTTTGATGACTTCTCAAGGAAATGCTTCAATTTCAGATTCGGTGACTTTAACTCTCGAGGCTAGGCAAGATCATCGGTGGGAAATTGCACTAAATTCTGTTCTTGGTGAAGTAGAAGACAAAACATTCGCTGTAAACCCTGGTGACTCATTCATAATTGAGGTAAATGCAACCAATATCGGAAATTTAGATGATGACATATCGATATCGGGATCTGGAGTATTAAACTTAGAAGGAGCAGATTCAGAAGACCAGTGGACGATTTTTGGCGATAATGTATCCAATGTTCCTGTCAATGAATCCGCAGAATTAGAATTGATTGTTGAAGTTCCTCTCGGTTCTTGGAATGGTACTACTTTCCAAGTTTCTAGTTCAGCTTATGCTTATGATGTTGAGATTTTTTCATTTACATTCACTATTGAGGTTTCCCACATAACAGGCTGGAATGCAATCGCTATCGATGCCGACTTAGAAATTGATCCCGAAGGTTCGCAAGTTTCTCTGACAATTGTCCAAGAAGGAAATTCCCCTACTAGACCTTACGTTAGCGTTCAAATAGATTCAGAGGGATGGGGTGTGCAAGCTCCAGGGGATTTACCCACTCTCGAACCTGGTGAAACTGCCAACCTAGATTTATTCATAACACCACCGACAACAGCAAGACATGGCAAGTCTGTGGAGTTACTTGTCAGACTAAGGGAGGGAGATGGTAGTAGCCAAGAATCCATCACTATTCCACTAAGAGTCGCACAAATTCATAACTTCACTTTAGAGAATACAGGAAATTGGATAGTTTCACCAGATGGTGGTTATCCACGCGCTGAGTTACGAAATTTTGGAAATGCCCCAACTACCATTACCCTAGAGGTGTTTAGTCTTCCTCCAGGATGGCAAGTCTCTGGCCCGACAAACGTTGTTATCGGAGTTGGAGGAGTGATTGGAGTTCCTATCGAAGTTATTCCTTCTGCTGATTGGGATGGATCTACGAAAACTATTCGAATTGATGCTCAAGATGAAGCAGGAAATCAAGACCAGATACTATTAGACACTCAGTATGAAGATTATTCATGGGGATCATCTCCAATAATTGTAGCCACGAATGGAGATAGTATCCTCCTTAATATCCATGGTACGTCACCCGATTCTTCTGTAGTAGATGATGTACAATCGACTTTGGAATGGAATTTACAAGGAGGTTGGGCTTGGCAAGCAAACTCACCGGGAAGTGAATTAATCATAGATTCAAAGTCGACCCTTCCTTATACTGCATATGTAATTGAACCTGCCAGTAGATTTGCCACTTGCTCGATTAGTGGCCCTTATTCGTCCATTTTTGCAGAATGTAGCATTTCAAATGGAACAGAAGATTTCAGTTACACAATGTTGTTAATTGACGATGAGGGAATGATGTTGGACTCAATTGAGGATGAGTTGGCGGCAAACACCCTCGGTCAAGTCAATGTAAGTACATCTTCGTGGAATCCAAATCCCGGTATGAGGAGTCTAACTTTACGACTTTTGGATGAAAGAGGTTTTGTCATCAAAGAGGAGAGTGCCATGTTTGAGATACGGACCTCTGATTGGAATGTCGGGTTAGTTCGAATCGAATTAGACGGAGAAGGCCAGAACCAGAAAATCGTAATTACCACAAAAAGAGAAAATTATCATTTATTGACTGATGCAGATTGTAATCTGTTGATTACCTCTGGTAGTCACAGCGAAACTCATGAAGTAGTTTTCACTGATAATTACCCGCCAAAGCCAGAATTCGCTAGGCCATCATTAGATGATGCACCCGATGGCACAGAATTGTTTGTGACCCTTCAGTGTGCCTTCCCTTGGGATGAAGATTCAGATGTTAGCGATAATCAGGCAACAATTATCCTCTCGGGAGGAGCAGTTACCAACCAAGGTGGGTTTGAATGGGGTACCGCATTGGTTTCAGCAATTCTTGTGATGGGGTTAGCTTCGGCAATTGCATGGATAGCACACAATCAAAGAGAGAGGAGGAAATTATTGGATATGACTGAATCAATCCTCAATAAGAAAAAGCAAGAAACTAAGCTTCCAAAACCACCTTTGCCTTCTGAAAATTTGATCGAAGAAAGTATTCAAGAAAAATCAATAATTGAAAATAATGAAGAGATTATCTCTGAGCAAATTGTGGAGGAAACTCCAGAAGTTGTTGAACGACAATTAGACGACTTTGAGAGCAGGTTGAAGCGTTTGACCGGCGACGACTGAACACAGGTGCTAGAATGAACCGCTACATCTCTCCTAGTCCATTCCATACTTTCGAGCCTTTACGGCATGACCCACTAGAATTGATTCCGTCAATTCAATCCTCACAAGGAGGAGACCATACAGAAATAAAATCGTTAGAAGATATTCCCTCATCAATTCTTGAATTAGAGGAGGGAGAAAATCCAATCATGGATCCTGCAATGATGTTATTCCTATGTTCAGTCGCTTGGAAAGGTGACGGCGGAATGCCGGAACCACTAGACAGAGGAGTTAGTAGAGAAAGGATCGGAAGATTCCCGATTGAAGGAGGTAATGCGATAGAATATCTACTAAATCATACAATTGAAAAGAGTGATGATGGCCTTCATGAATTACTTGCAAAACTAACTCTTGGCCTAGATGAAGAATTTCTTGGAGAAGGAGGATTTTCTTCAGGCATGGGCGGTTTGGAATTATGCGGCTGGCTTGATTCAAGAGATGTGACTAATCTTCGTCAAGCAATCCAAAAAGGCAAATGGGCAGTTGACCCAAGTGAACCGTTAGACGGTGGAGTTGCCGATGCTTTTCGACATCTAACTATCATTTTACGCGGCGCAGAAAAAAGAAAGTGCGGTATTCTGATGAGGAGACATTCATAAAACTAGAATTTTTGGCCAGTTAATCTTTCAAACATATCTGCATAAAGAGTTGAGGTTTGATCAATAATTGACTGTGGTAAAGCGGGAATTGGTGGCTCTTCAGTTCCTGCCTCTCTCGCCGCATAGAGTTCAGAGTGATGACCGGTCTCTAGGTAATGACCTCTGACAAATTCTTTCGAAAGTTGAACAATCTCTCCCTTGTCATATGCTTCAGCATCCCACCATCTGTCTTCATCTAATGTTCCGAATGAATCCACCAAGACCGGAACTCTGCCTTCGCCTAAGGCGAATTCTTTCTTTCCATCAACATGAATTAATCCACGTTTTGCAGCCTCTGTTTCGATTATTTCGTCTACCTTGACAACAATTTCGAGAATCGAGTCAAATTCCTCGTCGCTTAGATTGGAGATTTCCAATGCCTCCGCTCTATCGAGTAACCTATCGAATTTTTCGAATTTGGTCGACACCTCAAGGTATGGCTTTGGAAGTTTCACTCCTTCCTCTAGTACAGTTCCAGGTTCAAATCCAAATTCTTCAGCAGGGGCGTCGCCCCTTGCATATCTTCTCCAACCGCTACCTGCAAGATAATGTCGACAAATCACTTCCAATGGGACGAAGACATTTTCTTGGTCTCTCGATATTGCACCCGGCTCACGAATAACATCGAATCTTCGCGCTAATACTCTATCTGGGGCATTCATTTCTATAACATGGGTGTCACAAATTCCCGCTTCTTCCACAAGTTTGAACCAGTGGCAAGAAGTTCTGTTTAGTGACTCTCCCTTTCGGGGGATTAGGCTAGGGATGATTTGATCAAAGACACTAATTTGGTCAGTATACCTAAATTCAATGATATCCGGATTATCAGTACTCCAAACTTGCTTCACCTTTCCATGGTAAATCATCTCGCCCATATCCTATTGACCGTTGAAAGACAACCATGAACATTACTAATGACAACACTGAAATTTATTGTAAAAATTAAACAAAAAATCACTAAGTTACACGGGTCGATTCTATATCCTAACTTCGGCCTGCTCAGTTTGTGAATAGTGCAACTCCGGGTATCGAGAGAATTTTCTCTTGGTCGTCATTGGACCCCAAATCTAGGGTTGTAATTCTAGTCTCCATATTGTTGATCTGTACAATACCTCATTCAAGTGGGCAAGAAACTATTACAGGATGGAATGAGGCAGAAAGTTGGACCGAACAGGACCTGAATGCGGCAGTTATCCATGGAGAACTAGCCTGGGTATTCGGAGATTTTGGAACTGTTA
>Ga0208763_1000231_pt1 | contig 12124 bp, 13 predicted proteins | sample ETNtaG_20_FD_185756 | JGI IMG/M metagenome (GOLD analysis project Ga0208763, IMG submission 185756) | Marine microbial and viral communities from oxygen minimum zone, Eastern Pacific Ocean - ETNP201306PF45B (SPAdes) (version 2) | ecosystem: Environmental > Aquatic > Marine > Oceanic ... | reverse complement strand
CAGAATCTAAAGGAACAATTACTCCAAAAAATAAAAATAGAGATGCCTCAGGAATATTACTTGGTCCTGGAAAATATTCAGCACAATTATTTAAACAGATTGAAGGTGAATTTTCTTCAATTAGTTCTCAAGTAAGTTTCAATGTAAAAAGATTAAGTAATGGATCACTAAATGGTGCATCTGATTTAGAGAAAATTGAATATTCAACAAAAATTTACACGCTTAGGAATAAAGGGAATGAGTTGTCAAATAATATTAAAGAATTAAAAACTAATATTCAATTATTACTCAAATCCTATCAAAGGGCTGAGACAACAGACTCTGATTTATTATCTATGATTTTAAGCTTAAGAGATAAAACTCTTGATTTAGAAATAAAACTTGGTGGTAGTAAAGTAAGAAAAGAAATTGGCGAAGAATATGAATACCCAACTATGTGGACTTATTTATGGTCAGCTAGTGGTGGAACTAATTCCACATATGGACCAACTGCCTCTCACAAGAAAAGTTTTGAAAATGCAAATCAAATCTTCTCAACTATCAACTCTGAATTTAAAAATTTACATAACCAATACGAAGAAGTAGCGCCAAAATTGGAATCAATTGGTGCTCCTAAGATTAAAGATTAATGATTGAGATTTTTAAAAAATCGGATCAAGCGTATGGAGAGTTTAATAATGGAGATATTATTGAAAATAAACCTATTGGGTTTCCAGGTGAAAACAATTCTTTAAAAGCTTATTCTAATCTCTTCTATTGGGCTCATGCCACTGCTAAAGTGGATAGTACAATAGGACTGCACCCTCACAAAGGATTCGAAATAATGACCTTTGTTTTAGATGGAGAAATTAAACATTATGATACATTAATTGAAAAATGGATTGATTTAAAAGAAGGAGACATTCAACTCATTCAATCTGGTTCTGGAATTTCTCACTCAGAGCATATGCAGAAAGATAGCTCAATTTTTCAGATTTGGTTTGACCCAGATATTAGTAAAACAATACAACAAAAAGCAAATTACCAAGATTTTAAATCTGATAATTTTATTGAAAAAAATAACATCACCAAACTTGTTGGAAAGAGTTGCCCAATTGAAGTTGAAAGTGAAAATATAGAAATTTTTAGATTATCTATCGAAGAAAATTTTAAAATGGATATAGAACCAGCTTACATCTACTCCATTTATCTAATTAGGGGTAATGCACGTATAAATAGTAAAATTTTAGAAAAAGATGACTTCATTAAAATTTATGATGAAGAAACAATTGAATTTAATGCAAATAAAAAATGTGAGTTTTTTATTATTAAATCCCCTCAAGAAATAAGTTATAAAACCTACATTTAGATTAAAAGCCTAATATATCTTCTTCATTAAAATCAACAAATAATTTAGAGCCTTTTTTGATATTTGTATTGTGATACAAATTAATAACATCACTACCTAACTTAGCTGATATGCGATATTTTTCTCCAAGATAAAAAGAATTCTTTACCTCAATATCATATATTGATTTTTCGACAATTTTAATATTCTCCGGCCTTATATATCTTTTTTTATTTTGTATTGCCAATGATGTTACATCACCAAACAGCTGAGCCGTAGATAAATTTTTTGGGTGATTATAAATATTTTCAGGAGTATCAATCGCATCAATTTTCCCATCGTTTATAATCATGATTTTATCAGAAATTTCAAGAGATTCTTCAATATCATGATTTACAATAATAGTAGTAAGATTAGACTCCTTAATAATATCAAATACTATTTCCTTAACATATTTTTTATTTACAGTATCCAAATTACTAAATGGCTCATCCAATAAAAGAAGGTCTGGATTTCTAATTAAAGAACGTACAACTGCAGCTCTTTGATTTTCTCCCCCTGAAAGCTCAAACGGAAATCTTTTAACCAAACTTTTCAGCTCTGTCTTTTCAAGTAAAAAATCTAATTTTTTCTTATCATAAGTAGACATGTTAAACAAAATATTGTCTAATACATTAATATGAGGAAATAAAGGACTCTCTTGAAAAACATATGATATTTTTCGATTATTTGCTTCAAGACTATCAATTTTATTATTATTTAAAATAATATCACCAGAATTAATATCACATAAACCTGCTATACATTTTAGCAATGTAGATTTTCCAATACCGCTTGTGCCAATTAATGAAATAATCTCTCCCTTTTCTTGGGTAAAAGAAATATTTTCAAGCACTAGCTTGGAAGCATATCTTTTACTTAAATTATTTACTTGTAAAAACATTTTTTTTGTTTAAAAAAGTTGAGACATAAACGAGCATAAAACTACAACATAATATTAAAGTAAAAGAATATAAGCTTGAATATGCTAACATCTCCTCTGTAGCATATTCATAAGTTTGAGTAGCTAGCGTTTCAAAATTAAAAGGCCTTAAAATTAGTGTAACTGGGAGCTCCTTAAGGATATCTATAAAAACTAAAATAAAAGCTGAAAAAAGTGCCTGCTTATTTAACGGTAATGTTATCTTATAAAATAATTTAAGCGGATTTAATTGTAGTGACATGGCTTGATCATCATAAGTTTTTGGCTGTCTTTTTAAACTTGTTTCTAAAGGAAAAATAGCAACAGAAATAAACCTAAAGATGTATGCATAGATTAACAATAAAATTGTACCCATTAAAAAAGAATAGCTATCTCCAAAATATCTTATTAATAACATTAGTGCTAGTCCTATAACTGCACCAGGAACTGCGTAGCCTGTAGTTAAAATTTTGATTATTGAACTTATAAATTTATTTTTTGTTAATCTCTTTACATTTAAAATATAAAAAGCAATTATAACAATGATTAAAGAAGAAATAAATCCAACATAGACAGAGTTCTTTAAAAGTTCAAATAAGTGATAAAAATCATAACTAAAAAAATTAGTGATAATATTAGAAAGTATAAATAGAAGTGGGATGATAAATCCTAAAATAAATGGTATAGAAACTATAAAGAGGGAAAAGTATTTTGAAAAGTTAGAATTGAAATATAGTGTCGACTCATCATTTGATTTAATATGGTAACTTAATTTCTCATCTCTTTTTTTCAAAATATTTCCAATAAAAACAAAAAAGAGAACCAAAAGTAGAAGTACAAAAGACAGAATAATTGCGAAGGATTTATTATCAAGAGAAAACCAGTATTTAAAAATACCTACAGAGAAAGTATTTATTCCAAAATAATTTACAGCCCCATACTCATTAAGAATTTCCATAACAACTAGAATTACACCAGAAAAAATGCCAGAAATAGATAATGGTAATATTACTTTAATAAAAGTTGAAAACTTTGAAAGCCCCAAACTTTTGGAAAGGTCCATATAAGTTGACCCTATTAATGAAAATGATATTCTCGAAGTTGTATATACGTATGGATAAAGTGCAAGAGCTAAAAAAAATGACAACCAACTTAAAGTAAGCACATCAAATTGATCTAAATCAAAAAAAGATTGTATTAATCCATTATAACCCAAAAGATCGCTATAAGTGAAGGCCATTATATAGCATGGAATAGCTAAAGGCAGAATCAATAATATATCTAAAATTCTTTTATACTTTATTCTATAGAAGCTAACTATAAAAGCAGGAAAAACAGCAAATATCAAGCAAAAAAAACAAGTCAATAAAACAAGTTTAGAAGTCTGAGAAAAAAAATCAAATAGATTATTATTTATTATTCTACTAGATTCCGCTAGGCTAATACTAAGCGTCTCTGATAAAATAAACAGAATTGGCATAGTGATTACTATGCCAATTAATAATACAGATAAAATTAAAAATGATTTTTTTTTGATTACTTCCAATTTGATTTTTCAAAAATTTCAACTGCTTTTTTTCTATATAAACCAAGCTTGTTGAGATCTAAATTATCTATTTTAAACTCACCCCATTCAGCAATAATATTAGATGGCTTTACATTTACATTAACAGGATATTCGTAGCTATTGTTCGTGTAGTACTCTTGAGCATATTCAGAAGTTAAAAACTTCATTAATGATTTGGCATTATTAGGATTTGGGGCAGTTTTTAATAGACCTATACCTGAAATATTTACGTGAGCACCTCTTTGACCTTCAGCTTGATTTGGAAAAAATACATTTACAGACTCCCCAACTTTACGATCAAGACTATCTTCTGAAGACATTAAAAGACCAATATAATAAGAATTAACAATAGCAATATCACCAACATTAGCTGAAATTGCTCTAACCTGATCACGATCATTGCCTTTTGGATCTCTAGCAAAATTTTCAACTATTTTATTTGACCAATCAATAGCATACTCATCTCCTTCATGAGCTATTATTGATGACATTAATGCCTGATTGTATGCATTTGTAGAAGTTCTAACTAATAGTCGATTTTTCCATTTAGAATCTGTTAAGGCATTATAAGTAGATAATTCAGAAGGAGATACTCTATCTTTATGATAAACTATTACTCTTGATCTATAAGTAATTGGAATCCAATATTCATTTACGTCTAATAAACTTGGATTAATTGTTTCACAAATTTGGTTTATATCAATTTTTTGTAATAATTCTTCTTGAGCAGCCTTATATAATTTACCGGCATCAACAGTAATTATTAAGTCAGCAGGTCCGTTTTCTCCCTCAGTCTTTATTCTTTCAATTAGTTCATCAGCACTAGCCTTAACCACATTAACTTTAATACCAAAATCTTTTTCAAATTTTTCAAACAAGTCCTTATCAACTTGATAATGTCTTTTGGTATATACATTCACTACCTCTTGTTCTTTTTTAGTACTACCACATCCAAAAAAAGTTACAACTGCAATAGATAAAACCAATATTTTTTTCATAATTATTTTTTTTACAAAGATATGTTTTATTTAGATTTAATTTAAATAAGTATAAATTTTTATACTTTTGAAATTCAAAAAATTAAAGTCATGAGAACAATATTTTCAATCATAATTTCAACGTTTTTATTTACAAATTATGCACTTAGCAACAATCCTGAATTAGTTATTGGAGAAGAAAGAGTTGAACCAGGAATAGTATTTATTTTTGAAGGAGCAATTAAAGATCACGTAATGCCAATGTCCATGCATTTGTCTGAAAATGAAACACATGTTCATATTGAAGCAAGAGTAAATTGGGATACTAAAGACACACCTGAGGGGACAGTTTCTGGTGGATTTGTTCCTTATATGTACATTAATGCAAAAGTTACTAATGAAAATACTGGTCTAAGTACATTTATAGACTTAGTACCTCACATCAATCTTATTGATAATTTCCATTATGCTAGAAACATATCTCTACCTGGATCAACAAGTGATTTATATACTGTCAAGTTTAATGTGATACCACCAACAAGTCAAGACATGTCTTTACATAAAGACTGGCTTGATAATCATGGAAATCAACTTTTTGAACAAACAAGTTTCACTTACAAAAAAGTAAACTTCAAAGAAATCGCTGAATCTTCAAGAAGATAAATAAGAAAAGTTATATGAAATTAAAAAGGGCTAATTTTAATTAGCCCTTTTTTTATTATTCATCATGGTCATGATCACCATGTTCCTCACAGTGAATATCAGAATAAGTTCCTGCAGGAACAGTATCTGTACCAACAATTGTTTCTTCAATTGTATGAGAATACCCATCAGTTTCAACATCGGCTAAAGCATCACCGCAGAATTCTCCGATCTCAACTTCAACTTCATCACCAGCAGCATTCATATATGCAATATGACACTCATGACAGTCATCAGAAGATGAACAAGAAGTCATAAAACCAAAGATACCAACTAATAAAATTGATAATAAACTAATTTTTTTCATTGTTATATATTTAATTGTATTAATACTGACACCAAACATTTGGTGTTTCGCTTCATAAAAGCTCATCAGAGTATTTTTTTAAAATTCATATTTTAAATCTAAACTAAAATATCTTCCAGGATTTGGAACCCCGCCTGCTACACCTCTAACTCTTGAGGTATGAGGAGAATATTTTTCATTTAATAAATTATTAATTGCCAGTCTACAATCTAACTTTTCATTTATTGCAAATCCAAATGAAGAATTAAGGATATTATATGATTCTGTTAATTCTTCATACTGTGCAAAATTTTCTTGCTTAAATTTATAAGTATGGTTAATAGAAAAATAACTCAGTTTATATTTAGTTAATTTTTCATATTCAGAAAAATCCAAAAATATTTTTGTTTTAATTGAATTTGCTGGAACCATGGCTAAACCATAATCATCATCTTTGTTATTTGTTTGTAAAAATGAGTATGATTGTTCTAAATGCAAATTATGCAATTGATGTGGGTGATAATGTAAATTCAGCTCTACTCCTTTCATATTAACTGACTCATATTGTATATAATTATATACTCTATAATTATTTTGAAAAGAATTGGAAGGAGTAATAGAAATAAAATTAGATATGTCTTGAATAAAAGGATTTAAAACAATTCCAAAATGCTCATTTGCCCATTGATACTTTACATCTATTTGATTAGCTTGTTCAATATCTAAATTAATATTACCGATTTCATATCTGTTTGTTCCATGGTGGACACCATCAGAAAATAATTCGGAAAAATGAGGTGCTCTATAAGCACCTGAATATGTAATTCTTACTGTATTATCTAGATATTTATAAAAAATTCCGGCAGAAAAACTGGTATTAGAAAATTCATTATCATAGTTAAGATCAAAAGTTTGATCTTTAGATTCTAAACTTTTATAATCGTAACGAATACCATAATTAAATCCAAAATTTTCATCCTCATAATCAATTATAGTATAAGGACCAACATTTAATGATGAGGCATCAGGTACTAGTCTATCTGTTTGATTATTTATATTATCTAAAGTACTTATTTGTGATCCTATATTAAAAGTAAACTTATCTACATTATATCTAACATTAGGTGTTATCTGTAAATGTTTAATGGAAATATCAAAATCTGGACGAGTCCATTTTTCATGTTCTTTTAAATTATTTATAAAATATCCTGCATGAAAACTTAACTTTAAATCATTTGTCAAATAGTTTGATTTAAATGTGAAAAGATTATTATTTACTAATTGATATGGGACAGAAGATTTATAGTCATCAATAAGGTCAACAGAAGATGATGTGATGTCTGTAATATCAATCTCAGCAGGATTAAGTACATGTGCGTGACCAGGAATACCAGGATTTTCAAAATGATATTGATATCTAAAAATATTTTGGAACTTTTTATAACGATGAGCTAAAGAAAACTTTACTGCTCTTTGATTAAATCTAGAATTAAATAAGTATGTGCCATCAGGAAGCCTGTAATCTGTTGACATTGAATATTGTCCATATAAATTAAAGTAAAAATTCTGTTGGTTCCATTTAAGTCCAAACTGATTAGAGCTTAAATAGCTGCTGTTATTAAATTTTGTTGCAAAAAAGCCAGTAACTTTTTCTGAAGAAATGAATGGAGCATCTTTAAAGTATAATAAACCACCTATTGCTTCAGCGCCATATTTTAAAGCACTTGAACCTTTAATTAACTCAACCTCTCCTAAACCTAAATCTGTAAATCCAATTCCATGATCATTTGCCCACTGTTGATTATTTATTTGCATCCCATTTAGAAATGTAACGACTCTCATGCCTGACAATCCTCTGACTACAACTTTTTGAATTCCCAAGCCAGAAGAAATAATATCAACTCCGCTGATTTGTGCTATACTTTCAACCATTGAATTTTCAAGGGTAAAAACTTGATCAAGTGATTTTTTTTCAATACTTGTTAAACGAGAATTACCTAATTCACTATAAGACTCAACTACCCCTACCTCGTCTAGAGCAACATGCAGTTTATTAAGGATAACTTTAAAATCAATATCACTTTTATATTTAACTAATTTTGAAACATATCCATTTTTAAAAAAGTTAATATAAGTGTTATTGGGAAGGTTATCATCAAAGAAAAACTCACCATCAACATTTGTTTTCACTACAATGTTTTGATCCGCTAAAAAAACATCAACATTTTTTAATGGTTGATTATTTGAATTAACAACTACACCATTACTTTGTGCTAAAGCAAAAAACGGGTTTAAAAACATGAATAAAAAGCTATAAATACAAATGACATTTTTGTACTTGTCATTACAGCACGTACAAGAGTATTGAGAAGTTTGCTTCATTTATTAAAATTTACGAAAACAAAAATAATAATTTAAACGCAACTGAGTTGCGTTTTTAAATATTTTTAATTGTATTTATTTAAAATAGAATTAATTTGGTTTAGATATGAGGAACCAAATAAATTAGCATGTACTAATAATGGGTAGAGATTCCAAATAGGCATTCGTTCCTGCCAACCATTTAACATGGGCAAATAATCATTATAATTACTATAAAATTCTTCAGAGAAACCACCAAATAATTTAGTCATGGCAATATCTGCTTCTCTATTCCCGTAATAAACTGCAGGGTCAATTATACATGCATGTCCATTATGATCAATTAAAAAATTTCCACTCCACAAATCACCATGAAGTAAAGATGGTTGATAAACAGGTATAATTTCATTCAATAAATTAAACAAAACATCAAATTTTTTAAAAAAACTGGAATTATTTAAACTATTTAATTTTTCTAATTGTGGAACTAATCTTGTATTAATAAAAAATTCGACACCATCATAATAATATGTATTACTTTGTTTTAAAGAACCAATATAATTATCATGATCCAAACCGAATTTGTCATTAGTGAGTGAATGTAATTCTGATAAGTTTTTAGCAAAGAAATTCCAAAAATTATCAGATTTATTTTTTTCCTCAATCCACTCCATTAACAAGAAGTTAGAGCTTTCAAAAACTCCAAATTTATAAACCTTAGGAATAAAAAAAGTTTTACTAGCTCTTAAAAGGTCTAATCCCTTATTTTCTTCTTCAAAAAGATTGATTGTATCATTTAACTTAACAAAATAGTTTGATTTTTGAGTTTCGAGTTTGTAACAATCATTAATACAACCACCAGAAACAGGATACACTTCAATAACAATATCATCTAAAATATTATTAAAATGTATAATTAATCTATCATTCATTTTTAGTAAAAGTATTACTAAAAATAGAATAAAAATTAAATTTATCTAAAAGTAAAACTTAGTTTTTCCAGTCAAAGCAAAGTATTCCTTCGCTAGCTTTGCTTGGATGTGAACAATTTGATGTATTAAAACTAATACAATTATTGCAAGATGATTCTTTATTAAGAAAAGGCTTAAAAACATGTGAATCACATACATTGTTTAATTCAACCTCCAATTGATGAACCTTACATTTGAAATTTTCAACTAAATTTTCACAACTTAAACATGTAGATACTGATTTTAACATATGATTTATTTTTTGTACAAATATATGAAAAATTTCCCTTAGAACCATTCTAAATAACTGATTTTCAGTAATTTATACTTAGTCTAAATAAATTCTTTTTTGAACTATACCGTCGCTGTAATGAATAAATATTGGAGTATTACGTTTAAAATCAATCTTTCTTCCAAATAAGTCAGTATAAAAAATTACAAATCTATCTGGGTTATGATGAATAAAATTGCTGCTCAAATTTGGATTTGCAAAAACACATTGAGAAATAGAATCTAACTGAGAATAAACTAAGTTTCCATCATTAAAATAACAACTCAGTTTTCCAGAACCATTAACATCTGGTGTTCCTCCTGGAGCATTGATTAGACTCAAAGAACCTATACCTTCTATCCAAACTGCTGATTCATTAACTAATTGTGATAATGAAGATAAATAAAAGTGATCATAAAAAAGACCATCATTTAATTGAATGTTTGCAATTGAATCAACAATGTAATATCCTGGATTGCTTACAAAAGGACTTATAGGGTTATTTATTTCTGTAGAATCTCCCTTTTGCAAATCAAAATCATATAATAAAACTTCTTTTCTATTATTATTTTGTAAAAATGAAAGATAAACTTTTTCAGTCTGAGTATTTTCTCTTAACCAAAATGTTCTAGAAATGTAATGATAACCATTTAATATTTTATAGCTGTAATTATTATAGCTAGTATCACCGTCAGTAAAATATATATCTGTTATACAACCATTATTACAAACAGTTAGTTGCCATTCACTATTGTGGCCTAACATTTGCTTATAATTCTGCGAGTACAAATCAGAAAAAATGAAGAAATAAACAATAAATAATAAAAAGTAATTTTTCAAACCTGATCTATTTATAGTATACAATAATACAAAAACACAAAAAAAGTTTTGTATCATTGAATTCAATTAAACAAACAACAAAATATGAAAACAAAAATCACATTAACAGTTATTGGCGTATTTAATATCATCATGTCCATGGTTATGGCCTTTGCTATTACAGATATGATTCCAACGATGCTAAATACAGATTCACAAGAAGCAGCAAGAATGGTTGAAATTATGCACTACGGATTATTTCCAGCAGTTTTAATAATTGGATTAATCTGTGTTTTTTGTAGAAATGAAAGCGTAGAAACTGCAAAAAAAATAATACTTGCATACATCATTGGAACATCTTTTTTAATGGTTATGTTCTTCGCTGTTTTTTCTAACGAACCATTAATGAATTTTGGAATAGAAATGGTTATCCCTGATATTATTGTATATATAGGTGCCATTTTTGGTTATTTTAAAGCTAAATAATTTTCTAAAAACATTAAACTAAAAAGGGGCATTACATGCCCCTTTTTTATATCCAGTTCTGATTATTTACCGTCAACTCACTTTCTGTATTGCCAGTGTGGGCTGTGCTTTTAGGTTCAAATAAAAGGTTATAAACTATCTCTCCATTAGTTCTTGGACGATGCTCTACCCCTTTTGGCACAATGAGAATCTCTCCCTCACCAACCTCAACTGTCCTTCCATCTCGAAAATCCATTAGTAGAGTACCTTTAAAAACCATAAATAATTCATCTTCTTCATCATGCTTATGCCAAACAAAATCATCTTTTAATTTACAAAGCTTTACATATTGATTATTTAACTCTCCGATTATATGAGGGGTCCATTGTTTTTCAAACTTGGAAAATTTTTCACTTATATTAATTGATTCTATTTTTTTCATAATGTAAATTTATGATTTGTAATTTTATATTTATAAATATCAATAATAATGTTGACTATAAATAATTTTAAAATCCTTACGATTTATGTAATGAGTATATTATATATAATTGTTGGCATTAAACATTTTACAGACCCCATTTTCTTCTTAAATATTATGCCAGACTATTTAGCATATCAACTAGAGTTAGTGTATTTAAGTGGTTTTTTTGAAATTCTATTTGGTATTCTATTAATTTTTAAATCAACTAGATTTTATGCTTCATGGGGGATAATATTATTACTCTTAGCTGTTTTTCCAGCAAACATTTTCTTGTATACATCAGAAATTGCACAAGAATCATTAGGAATATCTAAAAACCAAGCACTTATTAGACTCCCTTTTCAAATTCCTTTAATCTTACTTGCTTATTGGCATTCTCTAAAAAATTCGAAAAGAATTTTTTCTATAATTTGTGGAATAATTTTTATTCCAACCATAATATACTTTGGCAGCCTTTAAAAAATTGGTTTAGAAAAATATTTTTTTTCTATTTTACCATTTTCATACATGAAAAACAAAGGCTGATTATTTTTTAAATTAGTTTCTCTTCCTAAAACATCAATAATTTTAATTAAGCGATCTGGCTCAATTTTGACTTCATCAATGATGTCGGATGAAGAACAATTAATTAGTCCATTGATATCAAATTTTGATACAAAATTCCATATTTCTGAAGTTGCATCAATATCCATATTACCACTACTTCCTGGCCAATCATGACCACCACCAATTACCTTAAGCTCAGTAACAGCAACACAATTATCTCCATTTTCCCAAGTTCTTTTTTCTACTGTACTTCCATCTGATGTATTAGTATTTGGCAATTGAGTGATAGTTGGATTAAAATCGGTATTATCATAGCTGCTCCAATAAGTTGTTATTTCATCTGCTGACATATAGTATGGCTGAAATCCAGAATATGTTGAATGAGGG
>Ga0208763_1000230_pt1 | contig 12139 bp, 20 predicted proteins | sample ETNtaG_20_FD_185756 | JGI IMG/M metagenome (GOLD analysis project Ga0208763, IMG submission 185756) | Marine microbial and viral communities from oxygen minimum zone, Eastern Pacific Ocean - ETNP201306PF45B (SPAdes) (version 2) | ecosystem: Environmental > Aquatic > Marine > Oceanic ... | reverse complement strand
AATTTTCAATACTATCTAATTTTTCATATCCATGATGTATTAAAAATATTCCGACGCATAATCGGAGTATTAACATGCCCAAATGTTTCATACGGATTCTCTTGCAGTATTATTAATTGTTTCCAGAGTATTACTCAGTTGTGCTACATCACTGAGGCCGTGAGCATCAAACCAAGGAGCAGTTTCCCAATTAAAACCAACTCCCATTGTGCTGTCGGGAGCAACAATGTACCAATGACATGCTGGGTCGGGTACATCTACTGCACACTTAGACCAGTCATCACTCCATTGTGGGACTTGTACCCACATGAGTGCAGCAAAAATAAAACTGAAAAGTGATTTAATCATAGAGCATTTCCTCTTGGTAAGACTTCTTCAGGAAATACGAAATTTTCATGAGGTTGATCGACGGGTGCTAACCATGCGCGAAGTCCTTCATTCAATAGGATGTTTTTGGTATAGAAAGTTTCAAACTCTGGATCTTCTGATGCTCGGAGCTCCTGACTCACAAAATCATAAGCCCTAAGATTAAGAGCAAGACCAATAATACCGATGCTGCTTGTCCAAAGACCCATAACAGGAACAAACAACATAAAGAAATGAAGCCACCTCTTATTAGAAAAGGCAATACCGAAGATCTGAGACCAGAAACGGTTTGCTGTAACCATTGAATAAGTTTCTTCTTCTTGAGTTGAATCGAATGCTTTGAAAGTGTTTGCTTGTTCGCCATCTTCATACAGAGTGTTCTCTACAGTAACTCCATGGATTGCTGACAGGAGTGCTCCTCCCAGTATACCAGCAACTCCCATCATATGGAAGGGATTGAGCGTCCAGTTATGAAAGCCCTGGAGGAAGAGAAGGAAGCGGAATATCGCCGCGACACCGAAACTCGGCGCAAAGAACCAAGAGGATTGTCCGAGAGGGTAGATGAGAAATACAGAGACGAATACAGCAATAGGACCAGAAAAAGCAATCGCATTGTAAGGTCGGATTCCGATTAGACGAGCAAGTTCAAACTGCCTGAGCATAAAACCGATAAGAGCGAAGGCTCCGTGGAGCGCCACAAAAGCCCAGAGTCCCCCAAGTTGGACCCACCTGACGAAATCTCCTTGAGCTTCAGGACCCCAAAGTAAAAGAAGAGAATGACCCATAGCATCAGCAGGCGTTGACACAGCCGCTGTAAGAAAATTAGCACCCTCAAGATAACTACTCGCGAGTCCGTGAGTGTACCAGCTCGTAACAAAAGTTGTGCCAGTAAGCCAGCCACCAATTGCAAGATAAGCAGTGGGAAAAAGTAATAGTCCAGACCAGCCCACAAAGACGAAGCGATCTCGTTTAAGCCAGTCGTCCAGGACATCGAACCACCCCCTTGTTGGTTGTTGTAATGTTGACGTTACCATTTTATTTACCTTGTAAGTTATAAAAATACTATGCAAAGTATTGGAACCAAAACAGTTCCAATACTAATAAAAAACCCCGCCACGTAATCTGTGGCGGGGATAGGACTGCCATCTTCCATATCAACCAATAGAAGGAGCAGTGAGTGCTACTGGAGTAGATTCTGCAGCAGCGAGATCCAGTGGGAAGTTGTGAGCGTTGCGCTCGTGCATAACTTCCATACCAAGACCTGCGCGGTTGAGAACGTCTGCCCAGGTGTTCAGAACACGACCTTCACCATCAAGGATGGATTGATTGAAGTTGAATCCGTTGAGGTTGAACGCCATGGTGGAGACGCCGAGGGCGGTAAACCAGATTCCCACGACGGGCCATGCTGCGAGGAAAAAGTGCAATGAACGGGAGTTGTTGAACGATGCATATTGGAAGATAAGACGACCGAAATATCCATGAGCAGCAACGATGTTATATGTTTCTTCTTCTTGACCAAACTTGTAACCATAGTTCTGGGACTCAGTTTCAGTGGTTTCGCGAACCAGTGAAGAGGTAACCAGTGAACCGTGCATTGCGGAGAACAGTGAACCGCCGAAGACACCTGCGACTCCCAGCATGTGGAAGGGGTGCATCAGGATGTTGTGTTCTGCTTGGAAAACAAGCATGTAGTTGAATGTACCAGAGATACCCAGGGGCATACCATCAGAGAAAGAACCTTGACCGAAAGGATAAACCAGGAAGACTGCGGTTGCTGCTGCAACAGGTGCAGAGTAAGCAACACAGATCCAAGGACGCATACCCAGGCGGTAGGAGAGTTCCCACTCGCGACCCATATAAGCAAAGACGCCAATGAGGAAGTGGAAGACTACAAGTTGGTAAGGACCACCATTATACAGCCACTCGTCAAGCGATGCGGCTTCCCAGATGGGATAGAAGTGAAGACCAATTGCGTTGGAAGAAGGAACAACTGCACCAGAGATGATGTTGTTTCCATACATGAGTGAACCAGCGACGGGTTCACGGATGCCGTCGATGTCCACGGGGGGAGCAGCGACGAAGGCAGTGATGAAACAGACGGTTGCTGCCAACAGAGTTGGGATCATCAGAATGCCGAACCAACCGACATAGAGGCGGTTATTGGTAGAAGTTACCCACTCGCAGAATGATTCCCAAGTGGACGTTTGTTTTTGTGAAAGAGTTGAAATTGACATGTGAAAAAGGGTAAGAAGGATCGCTAGGGATGCGATGGTATTAGTATTCCTACACCACCCTCCAGTGTAGGTATGAGAGACGTAATTTATACTCCCTAGAGGTCTCGGTTTGCGGAGAGTTTGCAAAAGATAACGGAACTTTACGTTTCGTTACCTGCTGACCTATTTATATTAGTATATTCTGACACCACTGTCAACCCCTTGATACACATTTAATATTTTCTTAAGATTTGTATTCTCTAAATAACTAAGAACTCAATCATATCAAAAAAATGAAACGGATTATTGTCCCTTTCGTTATGTTAATGATGACCACAACAGCAGCAAATGCTGGTGGACTTGTTACTAAGCACGCATCCAGTGTTCAACTAACTGTTGATGCTGCAAGAGCAACCTCTTCTAGAATCGGTTCTACATTCAGCATTTCTGGTAGCAACATCGCAACAACCGATGGCACCACAGCAGGAACTGTTTCCGCTGGCACCATCTCCTCAGGCATTTACAGTCCAGGAACAATTGCAGCAGTCCAAGGTACTGATGAGGCTGCGTTCTCGTTCAGTCAGTCATACACACAGGCTGATGCAGTTCCAACTGCTGCAGCAGCTTTAGGTGCGACACCCAACTTCTCAAGCGTAACCTCATATGCGGCGGGAGCAAAGGACACACTGGCGGGTACTGTAACTTCTGCTGGTGTTCTTACTGTAACTGCTGGTGGAGCTGGATCTACAGCTATCGGCCAATTCGTTTCTGAGATCACTGTAATTGACTAATAAATAGTCGTGGAGGTCTCAAATGAGGATTTTTGGAGGGACGAAATTATATTATGTGATGTTTGTGGGGGTTGCAAGTGTCATACCTGCAACTGCCCTGGCGGTCCCCGTAGTACCAAATTTCACACAAGGCTCAATGACGAGTCACACGGAAACGACATCGAAAGTGACTGAAACTATTAATTCTATTGATTATAATACAGGATGGCAATACTCAGTAACTGGAACAAACGTGAACAATGGAGACGCAAGTCTGAATCCATCAAACGTATCGAACACCGTAATGATAAATCCACTGGGTGGGATAGAAGGACAAGTGTCAAGCACAACTTCTTCGGCAAACTTGGGTGCGTCAAACTTCAAGATTACGGATCCAAAAGAAGCATTCCAGTTCACTCAGACTTACTCGGGTCCAGGAATGTCAAACCAAACAATTATTCAGAGAGTAACGGAAGTTACAAGCGTAACAGATACCACAAGTGTCTTTACCCAATAATTGCATTGTTGATTGCATCGCCAGTGAGAGCGAACGTAGGTGGTGTATCAGCAACTGCAAATCCAATTGCAAATAGTTCCGGCTCAGTAACCAACCAGGCCATTCAAGTTTTGCAAGGTCCATATATAACCAACACCTATGGTGGTGGAATCTCCTGTCAAGGACCAACCGCAAATATAACACCATTTGTTACTCATAGTAGAAGTTATCAAGATCCTTTCGAAAGATTTTACTATGAGCCGCAATATGATGGTAGAGATTTCAAAGGACAAAAAGTAGAGATACAACAACAAGTTAAAAACTATCCATGGGAAGAATGGTATGACGATCGTACCTACATCTCAGATGGTAGTGATGGAAATGAAGTGGGCAGTGTCCAAAGATGGTTTCCTGATGGTGCGGATATGACAATTGTTGTTGATGACATCCAACCCGATGGAGTTCCTGACAGGCCTGGCAGAGTTTTATGGCAAAAACCGGTAAGAACGGGTCAGAGTGATAATCTAAGTACCAATCTTGGCCTATCGGCAACAATATCATTCCCTCTTGATGGTGGTCTACAAGAAAGATGTAAGGCAGCAGCAGATACTCACAATAAAATGCAAAGACAATTGATTGCAAATAAGAGATTAGACTTTGAGATAGCCAGATTAAAAAATTGTGGTGAGTTGATGAAGGCTGGAATTAGTTTTCATCCCAGGAGCCCCTATTATGCTATCTGTGCAGATGTTGTTGTGCAGAATGTAACTACAGTCCCTCCACACAAACATACCATCCCGTCTACTTCCTCCTCTTCGAAGCCGCAACAGACCTCAAGGTCTTTATCGCCTGGTTCCGATCCCGCTGCTCTGCTCGGCGCTCCCTTAACGACAGTACCCGGATCTTCTTTCCCCGTATCTCAGCAATCTTCGTTAAGATCTTCTTCGTCACAGGTTTCACCACTCTTAACAAAAGATCAGCAAGAGGCTTTGCGAGCAGGGCAGATGTCGTCGCAGTTACAGCAATCACGGCAGTAGTTGAAGCTGCTTCAGGAGTTGGCAAATATTTTTCTTGCCAGGGTATTTCTGGTTCAGACTTAACTTCTTCAATAGCAATATTCTCACAAATTCCAGATGTATTTCTTTCTTGACCTTCTGGACATGGAGTTACTTTCGGTACGAAGGGTTTGGGTGTAGGAGGTTTTGGTGCTTCTGGTTGTTCAGGAGATTTTACTGGAGGAACTTCTCTTGACTTTTGTTCTGTTGTGTATTGAAGTTTTCTAGCATCATAGTTAATTGCATTGAAACTTGGCATCTCACCATCACAAAATACCTTTACCTGATCCGGATCTTCATTCTTTAGATTGACATTTTCTTCACTATCTTTATGAGACTCAACACAACCTGGCATATTAATAATAGGAATACCCACCTGTGTTGTCACGGGTGGGTATATGGGTACAGCAACGGGTGGATCAATCGCCCATTGTGGAATTGTTTGAATATTTAAATCACGAATATTAATGTCACGTATTTCCGCCATTAATCTTTCCAACCACCTTTTAATACCCACTCATCGTGGTATTGATTTTTCCAATTTTTACCAATTCCGTAAGATGGTTGAACCACCTGTTCAATATATCTACGATTCTCTTTTGCAATATTCAAACTTTGTGTTTCTAAGTTTTTAAGTCTACCATCAACTTGTGATGCCCACCAAATGGCACCACCAAGTTGAACAGCGAGAAATGAAATAACGGCAAATGGAATCTTAAAGTCTTTCACAGAAGAATTGCTCCAATGATAAATCCAATAACAGCATTAGCACACTTGCTTTGATAAGGAGAAAGATTAAACTTCTTCTCTACCTTCTCTAAGATTTTTTTATCCCATTCAACTCCTTTGTCAAATGTGGATTTTATAGCTGATTTGATTTTTTTCATTTTTCTAGATACTCCTTAATAACTTCTAGTTGGTCATGATAACGTGCGATTTCATCTAGTTCTTTTTCCACTGCATCGATAACATCCGGATGTTCACCGATACCAACAGGATTAGTAAGATAAACTTCGACGTTCATAGTATGCTTTTTAATGTGACCCATAGCATGTGCTTTCAGGGCCTGAAGCATTTTTTCTCTCATATGAATCATAGTTTAATATCAAAAACAATATTATTTATACCAAAGTTCCAAGACTACGACGAATTTCACGGAGTTCTTCAAAATCCTTTCTCTTTGTTCCCCCATCATATTCCCATGCATAACCTTCCTGAATCATCAATTCGTTCAACGATTGTTCTGCATCTCCAATATATAACCAACCAAGAAGGCGACCATACTTACCCATACCACCAACAAGTTCAGTTCTAATTGTGAGCTCATCGTCTCCATCAATAGCACCTTCTAGTTTTTCTTTCATCCAGTTGGTAGCAGCGATGCCAAGTTCTTTCTCTTCCGCATCTCTTGTGCGTTTTTCTGGAGTATCTACGCCAGCAATTCTGACTCTTTCTTTCTTATATAGATCAAAACCAAGATCGATTGTTACATCAATCGTGTCCCCGTCCACTACTCTGTTGATCTCCGTCACTCGAAAGTTGTAACAACTCTTCCGGCTCGGTGGTGTCATCGCTCCCATGGGATTCTTTCTCATCAATTCCTAGTATATAGACAATGATCCATACAACTCCGATCAGCAAAATAGCAATCATGATGATCACACTCCATACAGGATCGTTCATATCTTCATGTAATTTAATTATATTCATCGCGTCACGCAAGATATCTTCACACATCTATCTATAAAAAAACCCTCCCAGTAGTTCTGAGAGGGTCAGGAAATCAAAATTTGTATGAATCAGAGCAGAGTGTCCACCACTGCTTGACCGACTGCCTCACCGATCTCGCGACCACGAAGGTCTCCATCTTGAATGTGAATGCCACCGTAAAGACGACTGTAGCCAGCATCAGCAGCAGCATCGTAAAGAGTGTCCCACTTGAGAACGATAGGTTCGCCGTCGTAGTCCTCAAAAGCCATGTCAGTAGCAACGTGACGACCGATCTTGTCGCGCTTACCGTCACCATCCAGGTCATGAGCACCGCGTGACTTGCCGTCAAAGAACTTGTCAGAACCGAAGAAGTTGTCCAGGATGACTGCAGCAGTGTAAGAGAAGGTGCTGTGACCACTGACGAACTCGGGGAAGGCAGGAGTAACGAAAGTCACATCCTGATAGGGTCGCCACTCAGAACCGAGCATCTCCTTAGCACCTTGATTGGGGCCAGCCCAACCAATGATGGTATCCTTCTGGTACATCTCACGAATGGCAGACTGAGGACGGACAAAGTTGTGAGCGTACTTGGCATCCCAAGCAGCAATACCAGCATCCATGAGACCAGCGTTCAGTGCATGGAATAGTTTGACATCCTCTGCAAGAGTGTTGCCTTCGCGATGGCACAGGTCAAGAGCAATCTCGTTCCAGTGACCAGGAGGAGTGGAAGTGCGAGGACCATCAGCCCAGTACTCGGCAGTGACCTTATCCTTCGGAGTCAGTTCGGCACCGATGCGAACAACATCAGAGAACTGTTTGCGGAAGGCAGCATCATTGGTAGATACGTTACCCAGAGCATCAGTATACTCGGAGAAGTCACCGAACTTAGGAGGTGCGGGTGGACGGAACTGACTACCCTTGGAAATCACAAAGGTGTCAACGTCGCCCCACTGAGGTGTGATGGGTTTCTGGACAGTGTATGAATCCGGATCATCAGTGACAACAGCAAATCCGTGCTTGTTGACCACATTGCCAGTAGGAATACGAAGAGGTTTCCACTCATTAATGTTATCACTGTACTCACTGTAATCGTAATCAACTTGATCAGATGATCCATCGTTCCTACGAGCACGGAGAACAGAACGTCCTGCCTTACGACCCTTACGGGATGCTTTGGTCTTCCTGTCAAATCCCTGCTCTTCAAGCAGATCGTCAAACATGTCCTCATGATCGGGAAGGACCTCACATGCAACCTTGTATGCTGCGTTTGCAACAACCTCATCAACGTCACTGCGATCCAGACCACCACGCTTGAAGCGGCGATATGCACCATCATCCTTACGATCGAATGCTGCAAGAGCGTCGTTCATTGCAGCACTGATCATGTGCAGTTGGCGGGTGATGATCGTTGGAGCGGGCAGTTCCTCACGGATTGCAGCAAGCGTTGTGTCTATCCACTGGGCGGCAACAGAAGGAGAATTGTCTTGCACTCGGCCGCCTCCTCGGCGACGTAACCATTGTCGTGACATGAATTTGTAGAGAGTGTTGCTTTGTTACTCACCTAATATACTCGATTCAGACCACCCACACAACCAATGTAGACACTTCTTCATGTGTCCAGTGCCAGATCCAAGGCTCTTTTTGCAGTTCCCACCAATCTCCACCTATTATGAGTTTTCCTATTGGGAATGGATAAAGAAAATCCCAGAAGATCACCGTCTGGATCATCTGGGATTCCTACTGGTTGAACAAAGAATATGCCTGCATGTGCAACACATCTCCATCCAATATCAACAAAACCTAATTCTCGTAAAGCACATTCTAATTTGAGAGAGTAACATGCTTCCTCTAACTTCATGTGTTGAAAACCGAACTTAATATTATTTATTATCAAATATGTTTGGGCACATCTGTTCGGCCATTTTATCTCTTAGAGCATTAATCCTTTCAGTATCATATTGTTGAAAGTTTCCTCTCTTTTCAACTTTCTTATAGTAGTGAAGAGCATTGAGGATAATAGTATAATCCTCCATCGTTAAGTTAAAGTTCATCTTCTGTTAAATCTATAATGTAATCAATATCTATCTCGAATGTAGAATCCTTATCTTTTAATTTTGTATTCTCACATTCTTCAACCTCAACTCTATCATGCATCTTTTGATACTGATGATTTGCTATATGATCTAAAAAATCATTCATGGGTTTTTGGGGTCTATTCCTAAACTGATCAAATACTCGGTCCACCATTCAGGATCTTTTTGTGTCTTCCACTCAGGAACTTTCATTCCCTTATCAGAATAAAATCTGAAAAGAACCTCATCGATAGTCTGTGCGATCTCCATATTCTTCTTCCTCTTCATCAACGTCTGCATATACATTTTCCATGTAGGGTCCTCGTTTTCTGAAAGGTTCTTTTCGAACATATGATTGTTCCGAATTAACTGCTGAGATCCATACGACAAACTTCATCAAAATAAAAACAAATACTAAAGGCGAAAGGCATAATAGCAAAGTATAATTCATATATAATCTCCGAAGTAATGGTAGTCATCATCTTCCTCTTCATCATCATATAGTGAGCATGGTTCTTCAAACAATTTGTCCATCCTCAGTTGCTTGATCCTCTCTCTGAGTTGTTTGTGCAACTCCCTCTGTTCGTCCTCGTTTAACATCGTGGTTCTTTGTGAATGGTTCCCAATGCTCCCATCGGTATTCGTGGACTGCCCACATACCAACGATTGGAACAAAAACTAAACTTAAACAAAGTATACTTAACGTATATGGATTATTTAGTATCCATGCAGAAAAATGGATCATTATTAGTTACCTAAAATACATTTTAAGACCTATTGAAAGTCTTCCTCTTTCTATTTTAGATATATCTGCCAAATATTCAATAAATATCTTGAGATCCTCATCACCATCTTCAAGACCAACAGATATCAATGGGGCATCAACATGAACTTTATTCGAATCAATAGAAGAATTCAATGACAAACCAGAATACAAAGTAGTCTCTGGTGCGACTGGTGCAAGGAATTTTACTCCAGCATGATTTAATCCAGGGTGATCATTTCCCTGTCTTGGACTTGACTGATGTTCTGCAAACAAACGAACGTGATCTCCAAAATCCGTTTGTATTCCGAACGATCCCATTTGTTCTCGAAAATCAAATGTTTCATTACTATCCCAAGGGTCTACGTTTAAAGAGACGTAGGACTCTATGTTTGTGGGCGTAACAAGACCACCTACCACCGTAGCGATAGTTCCAACTATAGACCAAAGCCCGAATCCTTCAAATCCGGTCATTTTGGTTGTGTGGTGTTTTCTTTAAATATTTATCAAGCAGGGTAGTCCCACTTCGTAATGCCATCAACTTTATGACTTGGACCCCAAAGACCTTCTCGATAAATGTGAGGTGTGGTTCTGATTTCACAGTAATCTCCGGTACATAACAGATCATCAACAATTCTCCAAGATTCAGTTACCTCTTCAGAATGAACAAAGTGAGATTGATCTGCCTCAATCGCGTCATAAAGAAGTTTTTCATATCCATCAACTCCCAACCAATCAGGATAACGATGAGTCAGAGTGGCTGATTCAACACCATCACCAAGTCCAGGAGACTTAACATCTATACGGATATCAAGATGAGCATTTGGTTGAAGTCTCATTACAATACGATCATTTGTCTCACCATTAAACAAACTGAGAGGAGGTGCCTTCAGTTTAATCACAACTTCCACGCACTGATAAGGCATCTTCTTTCCTGTCATAAAGTAGAACGGGACACCTTTCCATCTCCAGTTATCAATATAAAGATCACCAGCAACAAAGGTTTGTGTCATAGAATCTGGACCAACACCATGTTCATCTCTATATCCTTCATATTGACCCGTAACAAACTTCCTACCCAGTCTAGTTGCAGATAGAACCTTAACCTTTTCTCTACGAATCTCTTTTGCATCCATGCGACAAGGAGCTTCCATTGCAATCAATGAAAGAACCTGAAGCATATGATTCTGCAACATATCTCTTACAACACCCGCATCTTCATAGTATTGCGAACGACCTTCACACCCAATAGTTTCGGTAGCGAAAATTTGAACTTCTTCTATGTACTCTCGACTCCATAATGGTTCAAGAAGTATATTCCCAAACCGAGTGGTAAGAATATTATTAACAGTATCTTTGCCAAGATAATGGTCAATGCGAAATACTTGTTTTTCGCGTAGATGCCTGCCCACCACTGACTGTAAATGATCAGCAGATTTAAGATCGTGCCCAAAGGGTTTTTCAATAACCACACGGGATGTTTCTGGGTCGTCAAGGAGTTCTGATCTTTTGAGACTTGTGATGGCATTTTCATACCTCTCTGGGGGAACAGATAAGAAATAAGTTGTGTCATCTGTTTCTGGAAGATGATACAGACTTTCCGGGTCATCTAAATCACATGAAACATAGTCAAGATGATTAGTAAATTCTTCAGGGTATTCTCCCAAACTTTTCAACCAATCATCTCTACTAGGATCTCTCCTGGAAGCGCCAGTGATTGAAAATCCTTTAGGCAAAAGATCCTTCGTCCAAAGTTTATAAAGTGCTGGAATAAGTTTTCGTTTACATAAATCTCCGGTAGCACCGAAGATTACTATACCTTTAGTGAGCGGTTCCGTTTCCATTATATTTGTCCGTTTCGTAGTAGTTATTTTCACCTTTTCGTATCCCGAAATATATTGTGGATAGTACAAAGGGTATTGCTGTCCAAAGTAAGACATTAGCGAACATGATGGCCACCAAACATATATCGCATTCCATTTAAGACCTTGAAGGCGAAAGCGCCCAAACGACGAGATTCAAAACGCTCAAACAACGCCGTAGAAATGACAGGAGTGGGTACACCCAAATCGACAGCGGCATGAACAGTCCAGCGACCCTCACCGCTATCGGAAACCCCTCCATCGAACTTATTAAGCTCAGTATTGCCCCGTAATACATCCGCAGTAAGATCCAATAACCAACTGCCGACCACGCTACCACGACGCCACAACTCAGCCACCTCAGCACAGTCAATATCATACTGATAATCTTCCGGATTTTCCATCGGAGCCACCTCAGCATCGCCCTCTTTGACATACTGACTCCCAGAATTTGCTTCATGCAGGATATTAAATCCTTCTGCATATGCTTGCATGATTCCATATTCGACTCCGTTATGAACCATCTTTACGAAATGGCCTGCCCCTGGTCCACCACAATGGAGCCAACCATACTCAGCACTTGTGGATTTACTCATAGGGTCAGTTCTTGGAGCAGACCCGATACCTGGTGCGAGTGCCCTAAAGATCGGAGAGCATCTGGATACTGCAGTATTTGTACCACCAACCATAAGACAGTATCCACGGTCCAAACCATAAACACCACCAGAAGTGCCACAGTCAATATATTCGATACCCAACTCTGCCAGACGTTCCGCCCTTTTCCTTGAGTCCTTAAAATTGCTATTGCCATGATCAATAATAATATCTCCAG
>Ga0208763_1000227_pt1 | contig 12292 bp, 12 predicted proteins | sample ETNtaG_20_FD_185756 | JGI IMG/M metagenome (GOLD analysis project Ga0208763, IMG submission 185756) | Marine microbial and viral communities from oxygen minimum zone, Eastern Pacific Ocean - ETNP201306PF45B (SPAdes) (version 2) | ecosystem: Environmental > Aquatic > Marine > Oceanic ... | reverse complement strand
GAGAGGAAAGGTGATGATATTTTCATCCCTTCTCAGGAAAGTTATTCTATTGAAAATTTTATTGACGGTTCTATTTTAACTATTGCTGATGCTCCTTGGCCCGGATTTACTCCTGATTTATTAAGTATAATCTTAGTTGTCGCTTCTCAAGCTAATGGAAGTGTTTTAATTCATCAAAAAATGTTTGAATCAAGATTGTTCTTTGTAGATAAACTAATTGATATGGGTGCTCAAATAATACTTTGCGATCCACATAGAGCAACAGTAATTGGATTGAATCAACGTTCTAAATTCAAAGCCACAACTATGGTTTCTCCAGACATTAGAGCTGGAGTGTCACTTTTAATTGCTGCTCTTGCTGCTGATGGGGAAAGCACAATACACAATGTTGAGCAAATTGATAGAGGATATCAATATATTGACAAAAGACTAAATGCTTTGGGAGCAAAAATTACAAGAGTAAATTAGTTTTATGTTTAAAAAATTATTTCTATTAATTTTCTTATCCTCTCTTTCTTTTATCTCATTTAGCCAAAAATCTGGAATCAACATTGGAGACAAAGCATTAAATCTTAATTACAATAATCCAAATGGTGAAGAAATGTCATTGTCAGACATAAAAAACAAATTAGTTCTCATTGATTTTTGGGCCTCGTGGTGTAGACCTTGTAGGATAGAAAACCCTAATTTAGTCGATGCCTATAGAAAATATTATAAAACAAAATTTAAAGATGGTAATGGGTTTGAAATTTATAGTCTATCTCTTGATAAAAATAAGGATGCCTGGTTAAAGGCAATTAACCAAGATCAATTGTTTTGGGAATATCATGTATCTGATTTAGGAGGTTGGCAGTCTGAAGGTTCTGAAAAATATAATATTAGAAGTATTCCTTCAAATGTCCTTATTAATGGTAAGGGGATTATAATAGCAAAAAATCTAAAAGGACCTGCCTTACATAGATTTTTAGAGTCTCAAAAAAAATAACTGTCAATTTGTCTTCTTTAATAAGAATGGCAAACTTATTGCAATAAAAAGTAGTTAGAATAAAATAAAGAAATTTATGACTGCCAAAAAGAAATCAGTAAAAGGAAAGCAGAAAAAAAATGAATCCTCTAAAAATGAGGAAAAAGCAATTAGTTTAAAGGAACAATTAACTATAGAAAAGGATAAAAACTTAAGATTGTTCGCTGAGTTTGATAACTTTAGAAAAAGAACTGCTAAAGAAAGAATAGAACTCTTTGGTACAGCAAGTCAGGACATTATGACTTCATTACTGCCAATACTTGATAATTTTGAGAGAGCTTTTAAAGCTAATCCACCCGAGGAGGGGGATGGGATACTTTTAATCTACAATCAATTAAAATCAGAATTAGAAAAGAAAGGATTAAAAGAAATGGACAATCCAATTGGCAAGGAATTAGACACTGATTTTCATGAAGCAATTACTAATATTCCTACTAAAAATAAAAAAGAAAAAGGTAAAATTGTTGACGTTATAGAAAAAGGCTATTTACTTTCAAATAAAGTTATTAGATATTCAAAAGTTGTAGTCGCAAACTAATTTAATTATGGCTAAGAGAGACTATTATGATGTATTAGGGGTTAGTAAAAGTGCTGACAACAAAGAAATTAAAAAAGCTTATCGAAAAATAGCAATTAAATTTCATCCTGATAAAAATCCAGGAAATAAAGAGGCTGAAGAAAAATTCAAAGAGGCGGCTGAAGCTTATGAAGTTTTAAGCAACAACGAAAAAAGACAGAGATATGATCAGTTTGGTCATGCTGGAATGAAAGGAAGTGCTGGAGGATTTGGCGGTGGAATGAATATGGAAGATATTTTTAGCCAGTTTGGTGATATCTTTGGTGGTGGATTTGGTGGATTTGGTGGAGGAAGAGGAGGAAGAAGAGTTGTTAAAGGAACTAATCTCAGAATAAGACTTTCGTTAACACTTAAAGAAATTTTAGAAGGTGTAGATAAAAAAATCAAAGTTAACAGATTAGTACAAGCAAAGGGCGTTACATATGACACATGCAGAACTTGCAATGGTCAAGGTCAAGTAACTAGAATAAGTAACACAATTTTAGGGCAAATGCAAACATCTACAACATGTGGTGTTTGTAATGGTGCTGGAAAATCAATTAAAGACAGGCCAAGTGGTAGTGATTCAAACGGAATGGTTAAAGAACAAGAAACTGTCAAAATAACTATCCCACCTGGTGTTGAAGATGATATGCAGCTTAAAGTTAGTGGTAAAGGAAATGCAGCCCCTTTTGAAGGGATTAATGGAGATCTCCTTGTTTTAATTTCAGTTGAGGAACATGAGTCTTTGATAAGAGATGGTAAAAATTTACATTATGATCACTACATAAGTTTTGCTGATGCTGCTCTAGGAACTACTAGTCAAATTCCTACTGTAAATGGAAAAGTTAAAATTAAAATTGAAAAAGGTATTCAAAGTGGGAAAATTTTAAGATTAAAATCTCAAGGACTACCATCAGTTAATAGTTACGGAACAGGAGATTTACTAGTTCATATAAATCTTTGGACACCTCAAAATATAAGTTCAGATGAAAAGAAGTTTTTTGAAAAAGCTCAAAAATCTAAAAACTTTCAACCACAACCATCAAAAAGTGATAAATCATTCTTTGACAGAGTTAAAGAAATGTTTAGCTAAATGAAAGACATTTTACTTTCTGCTGAAAATGTTGTTAAAAAGTACGGTGATTACACTGCATTAGATAACGCAAATATTTCAGTTCCAAAATCAAGTATTTATGGATTACTAGGCCCTAACGGAGCAGGTAAGACTACACTTATGCGAATTATCAATCAAATTACTGCTCCTGATAGTGGTAAGGTTACATTTGAAGGAAAAACCTTAAATAAAAAGCATATTAAAGAAATAGGCTATCTTCCAGAAGAAAGAGGTTTATATAAAAAAATGAAAGTTGGAGAACAAGCTCTTTATTTAGCTCAACTTAAAGGGATGTCATATAATGAAGCTATTCAAAAACTTAGAATCTGGTTTGAAAGATTAGAAATCTCCAGTTGGTGGAATAAGAAAGTAGAAGAATTATCAAAAGGAATGGCGCAAAAAATACAGTTTGTTGTGACTGTAATTCATCAACCTAAACTTTTAATATTTGATGAACCATTTAGTGGATTTGATCCAATTAATGCTTCTATAATTAGAGATGAAATTATCAATTTAAGAAATAATGGAACTACTATTATTTTTTCTACTCATAGAATGGAATCTGTAGAAGAAATTTGTGATCATATAGCCCTGATAAATAATTCCAAAACAATACTGGAAGGGCCAATCGAAAAAATTAAAAATGATTTTAAAGATGATAGCTATGAAATAATTCTGGATACAAATCATCTAACAACATCAGAAAGTTTCAATATTGTATCTAATCTTGAGAATAAATTTAATATCAAAATCAACGACAGTTCTGAAATTCGAGACATACTAAACTTTATCAACAAAAATCATAACATCATATCTTTTAAAAAGAATTTAGCTACTATAGAGGATATTTTTATAAAATCTGTTGGAAAATGAATAAGACATTTTTAATAATAAAGCGAGAATTTCTAGTAAGAGTCAAGAAAAAATCATTCATTATCATGACATTGCTTGCTCCAATATTAATGGCGAGTTTAATTATTGTTCCTGTGCTAGTTACAGACTCTGGACAGCAAAAAAGATTAATTGGGATTTATGAAAACACAACAAGCTTTGCAAAAGAAATAGAAGATTCTGAAAATATTCATTTTACGGTTTTTGATGATATGCAAATGGATGAGTTTATAAAGGATCCTGAAGGTTCAAACTACTACGCACTACTTAAAATTGAGAATGATTCCTATTCCATTTATTCTAACCAGCAAGTAGGTTTAAATCTAAGAAAATCTATTGAAAAGCAATTAGAACAAATATCTGAAAGAAATAAACTAAAACAAGCAGGTATTAATTTAGACATTATTGAACAGGCTAAAACAAATATTAATATTGAAACTAAAATAATAACTAGCGAAGGAAACACAACATCATCAAGCACTGAAGCAAGTATTGGTATTGGTTTTATAACAGGAATACTAATATACATGTTCATTTTCATGTATGGAACCATGGTGATGAGAGGGGTAATCGAAGAAAAAACCAATAGAATTGTTGAAATAATTATTTCTTCTGTGAAGCCATTTCAATTAATGATAGGAAAAATTTTAGGTGTAGCTCTTGTTGGTTTAACTCAATTTATTTTGTGGATAGTATTAACAATTATTATTTCATCAATTGCTGAAATTATATTTTTTGACACTACTGAAATAACTAATAATTTAGACTCCGTAGATCAATCTGTTATATTAAATGAATTTACTCGACTTACGGGAGGAATAAATTTGATGTTAATATTTGTTTCATTTTTATTTTACTTCCTATTTGGATATCTTATGTATAGTGCACTTTTTGCTGCCGTTGGATCTGCAGTAGATGCTGAAGCAGACACTCAGCAATTCATGTTACCAATAACTATTCCATTAATTTTTTCATTTATACTAATTCAACCTGTAATGGATAATCCTGATGGTATTCTTGCTTTTTGGTTGTCAATAATTCCTTTGACCTCACCTATTATTATGATGGCAAGACTTCCTTTTGGAGTTGAGAGTTGGCAATTACTTTTATCTATGATATTATTAATACTTGGTTTCATTTTCACAACATTCATTGCAGGAAAGATTTATAGGACAGGAATACTCATGTATGGCAAGAAAATTTCATATAAGGAGCTGTGGAAGTGGCTCACCTATAAAGGGTAAAAAGCATAAATTACTTGAAAATCACGCTTTTTTCACTCATTTTACATCAAATTTTAGCTTTTTTCAGCCACTTTTTTAAAGTTATAAACAATTGATTTTTAGTGTTTTAACAGCGATACACACAATTTAATGTTAAAAAAGTGGGCATTCTATTAGGCTTGTTTAAATAGAGTATTTTATCTTTGCCGAGTATTAACTAATAAATTTATTATAATGAAAAAAAATTTACAAACAATATTAGTAGTTGCATTAGGTCTTCTAACTACTGTATCTTATGCTCAAGACTGGGGGATTGACTCTAGAACGAGAATAGATATGAGTGGAAACGGAGATGAAATGTCTACTGCCCAAAGAGCAACTTTAAGTGCTAACTGGGGTGGTTCTGACTGGGGTATTCATTTAAGTACAGACGTTAACTATACTGTATCTGACGTGGATCCTGCAGCTCAACCTGTTATAGCTGTTTACGAAGCTTACGCTTCTACAAACCTATTCGGTTTTGCTAGTATGACTGCTGGACGTCAGGCATTAGAGTATGGATCTGGAACATGGATCGCTAAAAATGACTGGAACGCTAACAGAAATACTGTAGACGGTATGACATTTGACATCAACAATGACTTTGTTGGACTAGACTTAGGTATAGCTCAAAGAGACAATGGTGATGGATCTTCAATGTTAGACGCAATGTGGTTAAATGCTTCTAAGTCTTCTGGAGACTGGAGTGTTAACTTACTATATGCTGATTTCATGCAAGTAGGAGAAGCTAATGAGCCTGTTACTTTACTATATGGTGCTGAAGGTGTAGACGCACAAGCTATGGGACTTGACTTTGCATACAGTGCAATGGGAGGTGCTTTAGATCTTAACGTAAGCTACAACACTTTAACTATGGGTGACATGGAAATGGACATGATGGATATTTCTGGTACTTACAGCGTAAATGATGACATGTCAATTATGGCAGGTAGAGCATCTTACGGTGAAAATGGATTCGGTGACCTACTTGGTTTAGGTAACAGAGGAAATTATGGTGCTGGTAACTCATGGTTATCTCATGGTAACATTGGTCACTTAGGTGCTAATGAAGAAAACATGTATGTAGGAGGTTCTTACAGCATGGGTGACTTTACTCTTTCTGCTGCTGTTCACAACGTAACAAACACTGAGGATGACTCATACGAAAGAGCTGCTACTGAAGTTTCTGTTGGATACACATTAAGTGATAATGCTTCATTATCATACAAAATGGTTTCTGATGATATGGGAACTGGTGCAGATGACAACTACAACTGGTTAACTTTAACTGTTACTCCGTAATTAGTTAAAAATATAACTTAGAAAAAGAGCTGCTTTTTGCAGCTCTTTTTTTTATATCTACTCTAGCAATTAACAATAAGATGTTAAGAAAAGTTACTATTTTAATAGTTCAATAGAAATACCTTTATTATCTTGCGGCCAATATTAATATTAAATTTTTTAAAATGAAAAAAGTATTTTTTACAGCAGCACTAGCAATGACTACGTTATTTGCTTCTGCTCAATTCATGGTTGTTACAACTGTTACTGAAGCATCAGATGAAGCTGAAAATGGCTTTGAAATGGAACAACTAACAGATAAAATTGGATTAGGATACATGCTTAATGACAATTTTACTATTGGTGTTCAGAGAACTGGTGAAGATGAAAATGGTGACACTACATATGACATGTGGGCTAGATACAACTTTGGTGGTGATATGGATGGAATTTGGGCAGTTGTTTCAGCTCCATCTGAAGAAGCTAGCGATAACCTTAATGTTGGTATAGGTTACTCATTAAACGTGTGGAACTCAGTTTATGTAGAGCCTAGCTTTACAATGTCAATGGCTGATGACAGCGATGACGAAGGAACTCTTAATCTAGGATTAGCTTGGAGATTCTAAGAAATTAATTGTAATAAAAAAACCACCTTTTAGGTGGTTTTTTTTTGTTTATTTTTTGAGGAGCTCTTTAATTTGATTGGTGGCAGCATTAAAACCTGCTGTATTAGCCCCTCCAGCAACTGCAAAATGAGGTTGTCCTCCCCCAGAGCCTGATATTTTATCGCAAATTATTTTGATTATCTTTTGAGCATTAAAATGTTCCGATATAAGATTATCTGAAATAAATAAACCAACATTTATTTTTTCTTCAGAAATAACTCCTATAAAAGCAACAATATTTTCTTTACCCTTCAGTACAAATGAAATGTCTTTTAAATTTTTTGGATTAATATTTAAATTATCATTTATAAAACATATATCACCATATTTTTCAGAGCTTAAAATCAAATCATTAACTTGATTAGAAAGAGATTCTTTTTCTAATCTATTATTTTTATCTTCTAGAGCCTTATTTTCCATTAACAATTTATTAATCGCATGGTTTAAGTCTTTAGTTTTTAATATGGATTCAAATTCTTTTATTCTACTGTAAGAATTATTTAATAAATCAAATGCTGAGGCTCCTGTTTTAACTTCTATTCTTCTTATACCTGAAGCAACAGATGATTCGGAAATTATTTTAAATAAACCAATTTCACTAGTAGAAGTCACATGTGTACCTCCACATAACTCTAAAGAATCTCCAAACTGTATAACCCTTACATTATCACCATACTTTTCTCCAAATAGCATGAGAGCTCCCATATTCTTAGCATCATTAATAGAAATATTTAATTTTTCCTGAAGAGGAATATTTTGAAATATCATTTCAGCAATTTCAATTTCAATTTTATCAAGAATATCATTTGATAATGGACTATGATGTGAAAAATCAAATCTAAAATAATTATCGCTAACAAGAGATCCTTTCTGTATTACATGATCTCCAAGGTTTTTTCTAAGTTGGTAATGTAATAAATGTGTAGCGCTGTGGTTTCTTGAAATAGATTGTCTTCTATCAATATTTATTTTTGCCTCACATAACTCTTTCAGATCTTTAGGTAAATTCTCACTAATATGATATATTAAATTATTCTCTTTTTTGACATCAATAATTTCTATCTTATTTCCACTGTAATCCAAAATACCATTATCGCCTACCTGACCTCCACTTTCAGCATAGAATGGAGTTTCTTCTAACACTATATGATATTTAATTTTCTTCTTATTTTCTATAATTCGGTATCTTGAAATTCTTGTTTTAACTTGATATGTTTCATACCCAACAAAATCCTCATTGGCGTCATCAATAACAATTATCCACTCGCCAGTTTCAAAATTTGCGGAATTTTTTGATCTATTTTTTTGTTTTTCCATTTCTTGAATGAATCCGACTTCATCAAATTTAATCTTCTTTTCTTGAAGAATAAGAGATGTAAGATCTTTTGGAAAACCATAAGTGTCATATAATTCAAAAACATCTGCTCCTGAAACTATTTTATTTTCAGAAATCATAGAATCAAGTCTTTTGAGACCCGAATCAAGAGTTTTTAAAAAAGATATTTCTTCTTGTTTAATTACATCAACAATTAAGTCTTTTTGAGCATTTAACTCAGAATAGTGATTACCTAAAATATCATTTAGAATATCTACAAGCTTATATATAAAGGGATCTTTTAAGTTTAAAAAAGTATATGCATATCTAATAGCTCTTCTTAAAATTCTTCTAATAACATATCCAGCTTTTACATTAGATGGCAGCTGGCCATCAGCAATAGAAAAGGCTACGGCTCTTATATGGTCAGAAATAACCCTCATTGCTATATCTGATTCTTCATTATTACCGTAATTAATATTCGATATGCTAGAGATTTCAGAAATTAAAGGTTGAAATAAATCGGTATCATAATTAGATTTAACATTTTGCATAATCATGCATAATCGCTCAAAACCCATACCGGTATCTACTTGGGTTTTGGAGAGTTTCTCTAAAGAACCGTCCTTTTTTCTATTGTATTGCATAAAAACAAGATTCCAAATCTCTATTACTTCAGGATGATCTTTATTTACCAAATCTTGTCCTTTTACGCTTTCTATTTCAGTATTTGATCTATTATCATAATGTATTTCAGAACAAGGGCCACAAGGGCCAATTTCGCCCATCTCCCAAAAGTTATCCTTTTTATTTGCAAATAATATTTTTTCTTTGGGCAAATATTTTGTCCAAAAATTATAAGAATCAATATCTTTTACAAGGCTTTCATTTTCATCACCTTCAAAAACAGTAACGTAAATCCTATCAATTTCAAGATTACACTTTTTGATAAGAAATTCCCATGCCAAATCAATTGCTTTTTCTTTTGAATAATCTCCAAAAGACCAATTACCCAACATCTCAAACATAGTATGATGATAGGTATCATGTCCAACTTCGTCTAAATCATTATGCTTTCCTGAAACTCTTAGGCATTTTTGAGAATTTGTAACCTTGGAAAATTCAGGAGTATCGATTGATAAAAAAAAATTCTTAAATTGGTTCATACCAGCATTTGTAAACATTAATGTTGGGTCATTATTAATTACAATTGGTGCAGAATCTAAAATTTTGTGATTATTATCCTTAAAAAACTCTAAAAACATTTGTCTAATTTGATGAGATTTCATGAAAAGCCTTTTAAAGTTATAGATTAGTTATAGGTTATAAATCAATATTTTATAATAGAATATGTAGTGTAATATTACTAAATTTGCGCTAATTTAGATAATATGCCAAAGATAAAATATTATTACGACACTAAAAGCTTAAGTTACAAGCCAATTGAATCGACTGGCGTCGATAAATTTAAAAGTTTTATTGTTTATTTTACTTCAAGTGGGATATTAGCATTTTTTATTCTTTTAATTTTCTTTCAATTTTTTGATAGCCCCAAAGAAAAAAGATTAAAAAATGAAATTAATAATTTAACATCTCAATATGAGATTATAAATAATAATCTTGAACAAATTGAGCTTGTTCTTGATAATATTCAAGAGAGAGATGATAATATATACAGAACCATTTTTGAGGCAGATCCAATCCCAACAAGCATAAGAAAACAAGGATTTGGCGGGGTAAACAGATATAAAAAACTTAGTGGCTACTCAAACTCTGATTTAATTATCAATACAACAAAAAAAATTGACCAGCTGACCAAACAGCTATATTTACAGTCAAAATCATTTGATGAGGTTATTGATTTGGCTAAAAACAAATCTAAGATGCTTGCTTCAATTCCTGCTATTCAACCCGTTGCAAATAAAGATTTAAAAAGAATGGCAAGTGGTTATGGATACAGAATTCATCCAATATATAAAACAAGAAAAATGCATTACGGAATGGATTTTTCTGCTAAAGTAGGCACTGAAATTTATGCAACAGGTGATGGTGTAGTCTCAAAAGTAAAAAGAAGTAAAAGAGGTTACGGAAATTATGTTAAAATAAATCACGGCTTTGGATATGAAACATTGTATGCGCATATGTCAAAATACATTGTTAAAAAAGGGCAAAAGGTAAAGAGAGGGGAAGTTATTGGATATGTGGGTAATACTGGAATATCAACTGCTCCTCACCTACATTATGAAGTACGCAAAGACAATAAAAAAATTAATCCAGTTAATTTTTATTATAATGACTTATCACCTGAAGAGTATGAAAAAATGCTTGAACTTTCTTCTCAATACAACCAATCATTTGATTAAATGAGTGTTTTAAGAAAAGAACCAGAAAAATTATTTTATCAAATAGGTGAAGTAGCTAATGAATTAGGAGTAAATGTCTCTCTAATCAGATTTTGGGAAAAAGAATTTGATATTATTAAACCAAAAAAAAACAAAAAGGGTAATAGGCTGTTCTCTAAAAAAGATTTTGACAATTTAAAAACAATTTACTTCCTAGTTAAAGAGAAAGGCTACACACTGGATGGAGCAAAAAAGAAAATAAAAGAAAATAAAAATGATAATACAGATCATCTAAGCATTGTTCGTAAGCTTAAAGATATCAGAAAATTTCTAGTAGAATTGAAAGAGCAATTATAATATGGATGCTCATGAAAAAGAAAAAGTCAAAATTAAATTGATTGAAGAAATAAACTCAACTTCAGAAAAAATCAATAAATATAAAGAGTTAAGTAAACCAATTGCCCCAGAAAATTCAATAGGAAGAATTAGCAGAATGGATGCTATAAATAATAAGAGCGTTATAGAGGCTGCTCTTAGAGAGTCAGAATTCAAATTAAATCAGCTTCAAAAAATTAGATCTAAAATTGACACAAAAGATTTTGGAATTTGTAAGAGTTGTAAATCACCAATTCCTTTTGGAAGATTAATGATTAGACCAGAAAGTCAACTATGCATTAATTGTGCTCAATAGTTTATGAAAAAAATATATTTAATATTTAGATATATAAAATATCTAATAAAATCAAAAAACGAATATTTTATTCACTCACCATTTGTATTTGATTTTTTAACAAAAGTTATTTACCAAAAAGGCGTTTCAAATATTACTGATGATATTGAAAAATTAAGAAAAAGCCTACAAAAAAATAACGATTATATCAATATAACTGACTTTGGTGCTGGAAGTAGGATTAACAATAAACGTAAAAGAAAAATTAAAGATATTGCTAAAAATTCATCAAAAAACAAAAAATATGGACAACTACTTTTTAGAATTGTAAATCATTTTAAGCCAAAAAACATATATGAGCTTGGCACTTCTTTTGGTATTAGTACGCTATACTTACATAAAGGCAATCCTAAAGCAGAAATAAAGACATTTGAAGGCTGCAGAGAAACTGGAAAAATAGCAATGAGTAGTTTTAAAAATTTTAAAGCAAATAAAATAGATTTAATAATAGGAGATTTTAAAAATACATTTGAAAAAAATATAACTAAAAATCAAAAAATTGATTTAGCATTTATTGACGGTAATCATCAAGAAAAAGCTACCATTAATTATTTTGAAACAATTATAAAATACAGTAATAATAAAACAATTATTATTTTTGATGACATACATTGGTCTAAAGGAATGGAAAATGCATGGAATTATATAAAAAAATCAAAAAACACGTCTCTAACAATTGATCTTTTTTTTATTGGGATAGTATTTTTAGATCCTAACTTGAGTAAAGAAAACTATATAATAAGATTCTAACATATGAAAATATATACTAAAAATGGTGATAAAGGGGAAACTCAACTATTAGGAGGAACAAAAGTTTCTAAAGATAATATTAGATTAAAATCTTATGGAAGTGTTGATGAACTAAATGCATATATTGGCCATATATTTGATCATAATATCGATGAAAAGACAAACAACTTTACATTAATGATTCAAAATAGGCTATTTGATTTAGGAAGTAATATTGCATATGATCAGAAAAACAAAATGGTTGCTATTCAAAAAATTAATCAGAATGATGTTAATGAAATTGAAAAAGAAATTGACAGAATCGAAGATACTTTACCCAGCCTTACAAATTTTATTCTACCCTCAGGCCATAAAACAAG
>Ga0208763_1000226_pt1 | contig 12310 bp, 9 predicted proteins | sample ETNtaG_20_FD_185756 | JGI IMG/M metagenome (GOLD analysis project Ga0208763, IMG submission 185756) | Marine microbial and viral communities from oxygen minimum zone, Eastern Pacific Ocean - ETNP201306PF45B (SPAdes) (version 2) | ecosystem: Environmental > Aquatic > Marine > Oceanic ... | reverse complement strand
GGAATTACCATTGAACCGATATCTTACCCAAGCATATGATGTCGTGAATACACGAACAATCACAAGCAGTACAGATAATCTGATGGGAATATTTGGCAGCGAATTCGACGCTAGCGCCCAGCCTATTGTCAAGTTCGCCTGGCCAGAGCGAACAATTGCTTGGACAGCAAATGATTGTACTGACGATACATTTGCATCCAACAAGTGGGATGTTTGTATGTGGAGTGAAGATATGTACGACATGTCACTAAATCTCGAACCAACTGAAACTGGTTACGTTACGATTCAACCGGGTCAATCGCTAGAAGTGGAAATGAATCTACGTCCAATACAAGTTCCTGGTGATGTTGACATAGTTACAATCGATGTTGAGGGCACACTTGATTCATGGGATATTACAGCTGGATTTGGAGACAACTATCAATCTTCAACCTCGATTGCTGAGGGCACTTTGGAAGAGGTTAACTTACTAATTCGGGCACCCGATATTCGTCTAGTGAATGATGACCAGTCATTTGATGTTACAGTCATGGTTCAATCGACTTCGGACCAGTTTGCAACCGCTGAGCAAGTGGTAAGTGTTAATTTGGTCAATGAAAATGATTGGAATGATGACGACCAAGATGGAATCCTTGATGAAAATGATTTGTGTCAATTCGGCGAGAGTGGTTGGGAATCAACAGCCATGAATGATTACGATGGAGATGGCTGCAGAGACGAAACAGAAGACCTCGATGACGATAATGATGGAGTCGAGGATACTCTGGATGAATGCCCAACTGGAACGATGAACCCAGATAGAGTAGATGCCGATTTCGATGGCTGTGACGATAATTTGGAGGATACAGATATCGACGGGGACTTGGTACTGAACCACGAAGATCTATGTCCGAATGGCGCACAATACTGGAACACCTTCTCTACTGATTACGATGGGGATGGTTGTCGAGATATGGATGAGGACGATAACGATGATAACGATCCATATCTCGATGTTTACGATGACTGTCCAACTGGAGTAATTGGTTGGACAGGTGCGGCTTACGATCACGATTCGGATGGCTGTCAGGACCACGAGGAAGACTTAGACGATGATAACGACGGTGTCTTAGATAGGCAAGATTCCTGTCCCTATGGAATGCTAGATTGGACTTCAAATTCGATTAGCGACCAAGATGGAGATGGCTGTAATGATGTATACGAAGACGCCGACGTTGATGACGACGGAGTATTCGACATCGAGGATTCTTGTATCTCTGGAAAATTCGGATGGGAATCAACACCACTCAATGATTGGGACGGCGATGGGTGTCATGACGCAGAGGAAGATCAAGACGACGATAATGACGGCTTCCTAGACTCAGAAGACTCCTGTATTCGAAGTTCGACACCATACCTAGTTGACGCGGATATGGATGGTTGTGATGACCGTGGAGAAGATACAGATTTGGATAATGATGGAATTGAATCCTCAGAGGATAATTGTGAAACAAATCCAAATCCAGGATGGGTGTCGTCTCTCAATTCAGACCGAGACAGAGATGGTTGTGCTGATGCAACCGAAGATCTAGACGATGACGGTGATGGAGTACTCGACGTCGATGACGCATGTCCTATCAGCACTCGAATCACAATCGATCATGATAGCGATGGATGTATGGACGAATACGATCTCGATGATGATAACGACGGAGTTCCTGATACTAGAGATCAATGTGCGCACGGAGTAATCGCTTGGATTTCTACAAAGGAAACAGACGTCGATGGCGATGGATGTCAAGATTCCTCTGAAGATAAATCATTACCACGGGGAATTGTTCAGACAATTACCGATTCTCCGGTTCTAATGGCTGCAATTTCAGGCTTAGCTCTAATTGTGCTGTTGGGAGCTGTTCTCCAGAACCGCTCACAGAGCCGTGGTCCAAATGGGATTAGAGATGATACTAGAGATGTCTTGGAATCTGAAAGAGAAGAAAAATTGTGGGCGGTCAAGACAGAAGCCATACAGATACCATCTAAGGCCGAAGTTGAAGATGACAGCCAATACCTCAGATTAGTCGAAACAGGCTATTCTCCCGAAGTTGCGAGGGCAATCGTTGCTTCAGAGGATGCAATGAGAAAACAATCTGAGGAGTGATTTCCGATGACCGAGGGTTTGGGTGGCATTTTGCCACCCTTTCCCTCGCAACCAGTATCGAGCACCTTGAAAACGCCAAGGGGGGACTGAGGGTTGCGAGGCAACCACATGAGAGCGGTCAGAGTAGAGTGCGCTTTCTCTGCTATCGAGGACGACCCTCGGGCCCAAGCAGGCTTGCAGTGCATTTCCTGGGACTTCCGTTCTATGCTTGGGATTGTAGATGGAAATCTGCGAATAATGGTCGAATGCATTACTATCGATGGGAATTGTCCAGGTGAAGGGTACTATGTCGATGGGATCCGTGTTGTGCAAATCCTCGAAGAGTGGCAATCTGACATTCTAACCCACCATCTTGTAGTCGTAGAATTTTCTTCCGACTATGTTGGTCATTACTTCCATGGCGGGGATTTAGCAATTCTTGCAGGCTCAAACTTCACAGCTAATGGTTTGGTATTGCAAATTGCTGGTCGCCATGAATCAATGGTTCGCTTCTTATCGGATATCAGAACTAAGATTTCAGTCGAGCGTGTTACCTCTGCGAAAGGCTCGGAAGGTTTGGTCCAGAAAGGCCCTACTTTGCAACAACACCGAGTCGTGCGACTTGCCCATGAAAGTGGATGGTATGAGGTGCCAAAGAGAACTTCGATTCGTGATCTGGCGGACAAGTTAGGTCTTTCCAAGTCAACAGTTGCAGAGCAATTAGTCAAGGCTGAGGGCGAGATAGTTGCGAGTTTCCTAGACACATCCTTAGATTCTGAATGATGATTTAATGGCGGACATTCATAGGTGCGAAAAAACTCGCAAATTATGAGAGGATAAAATGAGTAAGGTTCCCGCTGTCAAACTACAGCAGTTAATGGGTCTAGACGAGTATGAATTGACTTTAGCCATCGATAGGGTAGCGAAGGAATTGGGGATTACTGCAGAAGAGATTCAATTAGAACTGGATTCAATAGACTCTGGTTCTTCAAGCCAAATTGAATCCCCTCCAAATATAGAATTACCAAAGCGAAAATCGATATTTTCACGCAATAAATCCTCCTCAGGAGAAGATTCTCCAACTTTTATCTCGGACGTTTCAAATTTCAGAGTATCCTACGACCCAAGCCATGAAGGGAAAAAAAGGCAACAACAAGTTAACCAGGCTATAGTTTGTAGCAATTGTTCTGCACCGCTCGGTATTCCAAATATCCGACCAATCAAGGTGACCTGCCCTTCTTGTGGAGTTGAAACAACTTACGAAACTTAGATGCCCCAGTAACGATTGCTACCATCATCATCAGTTTCCGCAGTCACAGAATCAATAGCAGTCTTCAGTAGATAGTAGAATATAATCGCGATAATTGGTAGGAACCAAGTTTCCGATACATTGCCCGCAGTAATGTCGTAGCCCTCACCACCCAACTCAGCTAATGTTACCTCAATAACTGCCTTTGTAATGGAATATACTACTGCACCAAGTCCTACCAGTGTCAAACTTTGGCCTGTAAATGAGCCTTCCTTCCAACGCAGAACACCAAGAGAAAGAACGAATGAGAAAGCCGCGACAAGAATCCATGTTAATGCTTGATCGATTGCAATCACCCACACGGCAAAATCTCGATTGACAGCGTCTAAGTCAAAATCGTCAATTCGTTGGAATGTGTCTTGGACGTAGGTATTCAATTCAGTAGTATTTCCATAGAATACCGAATAGAAAGTCAGAATTGAAAATAGCACCGATACTATGGATAACCCCCATAACAGAGAGGACCAAATTCCTCCCGTTGCACTTTCTCTCATATCTATCATCAGCCGTTCTAATTGGTGTTCCCAGCCTAATCCCTTGGCGAGGATCCAGATTCCAATAAGCAATGGCATAGCCCCGATTAGAACTGCACCATTTGGTAAAATCAAGCCAAGTCCGAAGATTATCAAAAACAAAGCTGCAGGAACGAGTAATCGAGCCCTCCAACGAGGGTCTTCGATCGCCTTTGCAACATAGTAGTAAGTACTCTCAATTCCTTTTGATTGCCGAACGATTATTTTCTCAACGTGATCAACCCTTACTCTAGAAGTTAAGATCGGCAGTGATGCCTCATCATCTGCTCCATCGGTGACCAAAACAGCGGTATCTGGTTGAAATTCTTGAATCACTTCATCGAGTTGGCTAGCTATTACTCGGTCGGACCGAGGGCCAACTCGAACATCACCAGTGAGAATCGCGATTTCTATTTCGTCTTCACCATCATTCCTCTCACTCAAACGATCGTGATGATGAAGCGCGCCCAAAATGGCGTTTGTATCCGACTCTTCTGGGTCAGCAATACCTAGTTTTAGGGCCGCTGTCAAGGTAGCTTTACGACCGATTACGGGCCCTCTGATTCCAGCTTTAACTCCGAGATCATTGTCTCTATCAATGGTGATAACGAGTGTCCGCACCATACTGGAAGCCTCCGTTGCGAAGTGCAATGGGGCCTTCCCCATTATGAAGAATCGGCAGGATTGTTCTTTTCAGACGCACCTTCGGTGCGTTCCGAGATATCTTCAGAAGAGGTTGAACCACCTCCGTCTTGGTATCTTCTTCGTTGTTTAGCTCTGAGATACTTCAGAGGATGACTCATCCACTCTTGATCACACAAGCGGTCATCTCCAGGATTAACCGGGCAGCGAGCACCAGTCTTCAGAGCAGAGCATCCGTGAGGTGTGTATTGGTGTTCGTAGATGTGACCGACTTGGTATGATGTGGTCTCAGCGTTGTAGTCTGGGGCGTTTTCGAAAAATGAAATTGTAATTTCTGGTGTATGCCCCATCGCTCTTGACATTGCGGCCAAGAATACTCGCCCTGTGTGATTGACGTTGATGCCTTGACTCAATTCGGCCACTGCTGATTCGAAGCAAGGAGGCCAATCCTCTCTGACAGCCGCCGTCATAGGCATCTCAGCGCTAACCCGTTCGGAGAGAAGACCGAGAATTCTGTCGACCGGATCAGCAAATAGGCCTGCAAACGCATCATCCATCTTGTCCATCCGGTTAGTGCAATCCTCTGTCAAAGATTGTCGAACCCGCTCTTTCAATAGACGAGCAGTACGCTGTTGACTATTCTCTCCGCTGGCTGGGTCCATCTGAACCCAGCCTTCTTTCACCGGTCGATTCACCAATCGCCAATAGCCCCCGGTTATTTTTGGACAAAGTTCCAAGAAATCTACCATTGGGACATGATAGATAATTTCAGTCGTACCTGCAATCGCCTCGCTACGAATGTCAGATAGATAGGTTCGAGCGATGATTTCGAAGTGATTAGCATCCATACCAAAGAGTTGGTCGGCTCGACTAGATTCACCTTCTACCCAGCGATTTAGCAGGCGTTCTTCGAAGGATGCACACACTACTAGCATCGCATGTAGGAAGGATAGAGCTTCAGTCATTCGGCCTACATCTGAAGAAATGTCAACGGTAGTAGTCGAATCAACCCCTTCTTTGTGAACTACGGACTCAACCAACCGTAAACTTCCACGCCGTCTTATGTCTTCTAACCAAGGCTCTTCGATGAGTCCCTCGACAGAAATCCCATTTGCACTGAGTTGGTTTCGAATGAAATCTCGACTCTGTGGAAGGAATGGGTAGCGCGCCAGAACGGACTCATCTTCGATGGCCGGTGGAGTGAGCGGCATTGGCATTGTAAGTCGCAATATATCGAGAGGGTATTTCAAGCCTCACCGAACCCTTCCACTGGAGAGGTGTCTGATGCAGACTAAACCCACCGACCTAAATCCAGTTGACGAGCGTTTGCTCGAACTTCAGGATGAGGTGCGTGAACACTTTGGTTGGGAGCTACAAGCGGATGTAGATAGCGCCCTTGCTTTGGTTGCCAGTGTTGAGGATTTAGAGATAGAATCTTGGTCTAAACCTTGGCGAGCCAAAACAGTCGCATCGTTGCATAGAAGGTTGGTTCTTCGAGATACCAAGGTTGCTATTTTAGGTGCGGCGATAACGACTGATGAAATCGAACAAGTGTTGCAAAGCAATTGTCTAATGATTGCTGCTGACGGCTCTTGCGGTGTACTAGACAAGCTACCCAATTCAGTATCAGAGCGTGCTTGGTCGCGTTTGGTTTGTATTGTTAGCGACGCGGATGGCGGAGATGGTACAGTCGCCGCCGTCAAACGGGGCGTTCCAGTAATTTTGCACGCCCACGGAGATAATTCAGAATCATGGTCTGAATTGTTAGAATTAGCAAGTTCTCAACGCTCTCCGCCACCGATTGTACTGACGCATCAAACGCCCAAATCGATTGAAGGAATGCATAATCCTGGCGGCTTTACCGACGGCGATCGAGCCGTGTGTTTCGCCCGAGCGTTGGGAGTTGAAAGAGACAATATCTTACTTCTTGGAACTCGAACCGATATAGTAGGAGAGTGGTCGGGCACGACCAATCCTGAACGTAAATTGGTCAAACTTCAGTGGATGGCTGAGGTTCTGCAACACTTGGGTTTCCTAGTCTAAAAATCAAAGGAAGTCGCTCAGTGTCATTACCGTCACAGTATCGTCATTGAATAGGGAATCAACGCTATCGGACAACCAATCAACTCGTTGCCTGGTGTAAAGGTCAACTCCATAATTCTCCATAACATGTTGAGTGACTTTGATGTATTTTCTAACAGAACCCTCCGATACGGTCAGAACAATATTTCCACCACACATGGAAGAGGAATCATCTCTGCCATTAGACAACCCTCCTTCGTTCCTCTTTCGCTGAATACATCGGCCCGCCAAAGGCATTCTCCTGTATGACTGTCCGCATCTAACACAACGTACCTTCTGTCTGGTGAAAGCAACAAGATTTCCTCTCAAATCGGGTAAGAAGTGCGATTCAATCACCTGACTAGCAACCTTAGAAACATCGACTGGACGCAACTTTGATCCTAATTCCAATTGAGCCGTCATTTTGTCAACCATAGTCTCCAGTGTCTTGTAGGATGAATTAGCCGGACCGGCATCTAAGGCGCCTGAATCATGAGTCCAACCATATCCTCGCAAGTCCCCATTAGTACCGAGTCGATGCTCAACAATTTCGATGTGAGATTTCAACTCTGAAGGGTGAGGCTGTCCTTGAGAAGCCTCATAGAATGCCCTAGGGTATTGCCATGAGCAGTCTACATTCAATGCCTCTTTGTCAATCTCGGAGGGATTCAGCCTAGTGGTCAGTACAAGAGGTGCATCCATTCTCCCTCCTCGATTGGCTGGAAGGATCGATCTTGAGAAATTCAACAAACCATCCATCAACATCATGATACTGTCCTCATCTCCATCGCAATTACGACGCTTGGCTGCATGGAATAGTGGGTGGGCATAGCCGGCTGATGCATCGGTCCAACCAATGATTCGACACAAAACACCTCCAGAGGTGTGAGGCGCTAGACCAATTGCAAGATGGCCAACTAAATCATCAGCGGAGTTTACTCTGTAGAATGGCTCCATTCCATAGAATCTAGTCAGTAATTCATCGACGAAATTACAAGTCGAAGTAAGATGTTCTATCGCTAAGGAGGAAGGGATGAAATCTTGAGGAAATAACTCAAGGATTTGTTCATCTCCGGTTAATGGATTTCCGTCGACATCGTGGGTGTATCCTAGTTTGCTTAGTATCTCCCAAGAAGTATGGATTTCAGATGGTCTAAAATGAGTTACTGGCACATCAATCATATCGTATCTTGCCGTTCCGTCTCTAAACACTGAAAGCTCATTTCTTGCTCTCAGTATGCCTTTTTCCAAAGGTTCAGGTGTTTGTTCATAGGACATTAGACCCTTTACAGACTTGATTTTTTCAGGCAATCTGTCTAGGCCAAGAGAACGGCGCTTTACCTCAAGTAATCCTGCAACAGGAATACTCGTTCTTTGGCCTAATCTTCGAGGTGTTCTATTCCCTCTAATCGGCCGAGGACGAGTCTTCCCTCCACACTCTTCAGGAACAGAAGAATCCGGCCGATTATGACATCGTAACATCGGTGACTCCATGCCGCATTTTTGACAAATTCGAGGGCCAGTTTCAACTCGAATTCGCCCTCGCTTTGCGGCCTCACCAAGCAAGCGCTGTGGACCACCATGGTCACCAATTGGGAATAAAGAGTGGACTAATGGTTTCATTTCACGCCTGCTGGCTTTCTCAGGCCGACCCATTCTCGAACCTACTCGGCAGGATACAGCATCTTCCCATCTCAAATCGGATAATTTCCTAACCAGCCAAAGCGATCTGTCCACCTCATGGTCATCCAGCAGATACCGAGCAGCCATCAATTCCTTGGGATTTGGTGGCCCGGGGTCTTCGATTGCATCGGCCGCCTCATCCCCTTCTTTCTCCGTCTCGGCAATGCTCATGCCTCTTTGTCGGGCAGCAGTTTGGGCTCTAACCCGCTCTCTATCTCGCTCTGCTTCAATCTCCTCTCTTCGAACATCTTCCGCTCGTAGAGTTTCAGTAGCCGCTCTAATTTTAGCAACCCTATCCGTAACATGCGATGCAGCGTCTGCGCGCATTTTGACGTGTGAACCTTCCACTTCAAGTCCAAGCCCTTCCAATAACGCTTCCCAATTTGATGGAATTATGATGTCTCCGCGTCGGTGGTGGTGCTGTATTCCAAGAACTAGCAGTGAAGACTTGATGACTCCATGTGTCTCGACTTCCGTCCATCTTGGCCAGGACCCTGTAGAAGGTGTATCTAGCCCATAGTCCTCGATTTTTTGTTCTGGCGACCAGCCTTGAACAACATTAGGTATCCTCAGGCCTTTACTCTTGATTTTTGATTTCAGCAAAGCCTCGATTAATTTCACTGTAAATGATAATGGTAAATCCGACCACCATGGGTTGAATGGGGGTGGGGGTGCGGTTCCGAATTTCATACAAATTTGCTTAATTTGTAACCAATCCAACTCAATAGCACGAAGGTATCGATTCCAATCTCTCTTTCGACGGATACGATCTATTGCTGGCTCACCGCCACGACTAATCGCACCATTGAATGGTAATCCAGGTGGCAAATTCTCCCTACTCGCACCAATTATTGATGCAAACTCTTCGACTTTTTGCGGTTGGTCGAGAGTTTCTGCAAGGTCAGCAGCCCACCAGTCTTTATTGTAAGGAGAGGGGGCTAAATTCTTGTTATTCTCAAGGAACTCCCCAAAGCCAATTAACATCTCTCCAGAATCCCAGAGGCTTACAACATCATCCTTGATACTATTCCATTCATCCATCGAATCTATCCTGTGGAATCCACCATCTTGTAGTAATACCATTGGCCCTTCGATATCGACGCAAGGAGTCACTGCCGCCGCCTTTCCTGGGCGTTCGACTTTCATCTGCGTCCCAACTGCAAGGAATCCCTGCATTGCTTCCATGGAAACGGGATTAATTCCTGCGGCGGCCAATCCGGATGCCCTACTACGACCATATCGAATTCGGAAGGCACCAGGTTGGCTGGGTTCGCCAAAGACAGGTCGGCCAGCGATCACATCATCCATGAATCGGGAATCAATCTTGATGACCCGACTCTTGAAAGAGCTCTCTTTCCCCTTTGTTTTTCCTTTCGAGGCAAAGTGAGCAATGAAATCCCAGCCAGGGATGTTTAGTCTCTCAGTGTGTTTCTGAACTTTAGGAGCCTTGAGGCACAGGCCCTCACCAATCACCAGTAGTACACCGCCTCTTACTCGGGCGCCATCGATATTGCGAACTTCCTTGTATCCAGAACATTCGATATCCTCAGTTGATTCACCATTGATCATTACAGGACAGGCTCGAACAATCATCTCAATTTCTTCTGGCGGAGGTTTGTACTGCAGCCCCTTTCGATAGAGGCCAAATTCTTCCTTTACCCTCTCAACTTCTGGTGTACTAGGGATGTATCGATTCAATCCTAATTCACGCCTAACCATGTCGCCAATCAGTACACCAAGAGCCTGCGCAGTTCCTCCAGCAGCCCTAATTGGCCCACAGAATTCGATTGATAGGAACTCAGTCCCGTCCTCATTATTGAGAATCTTAACATCACCAATTCCCTCTAGTGGTGCTACTAGAACGGCCTCAGTTAGTACCGCTAATCCGACACGAAGGCCTGTGTCTATGGATTGTCGGACATCAGCAGTAAGTTTGTGCATTCTTTTTCCAACTTCGACAGCGATTTGAATCGACGCTGTCTCACGGTCCACGTTGCTTAGCAATTTACGTAAATCATCTTCAATTCTAATTGGTTCTTCTTCCGGAGTTGGTCTAAGGTATTCCTCAAGCAGTTTCTCTGTCCTACTTGCTAAGTCCGCGGCCCGTGGAATTTCAACAGTATCAGAGAAATCCAACCCTTTGGAGCGAGCCACCTCAGCAATTTTGTAGGCCCTCTCAGTATTTTCATCAAGCCAGCCTCTGTAGGCCTCTAACTCATTAGAAAGTCGAGCCTCATCAACTACGATTTCTGGACTGTCTTGACCTACCATGTCGGATACGCTCCGCCGCTGAACATTCGACGACCGTACTAGACCGTCCAAGAACATTCACTATCTTCTCACTCTTCTAAGCGCCTCTGAGTGCGAACCTTCATCCGATTACCACCAACCCGAAATTGAAGGTAAGAGGCATGTCGACTACGGTTACAGAAGCAAAACAAGATCTAATCCAACGCGTTCGTGATTTGGCATATCTCTACTCTCCTGACGATTTATTCACTCTCGCCAGCGGTCGACAGAGTCCACATTTCTTTGATATGAAACCAGTAATGATGGACCCCGAGTGTGCTCATTTAATCGGTGTACTTCTTCACGCTGAAATCGATTCAATAGGTGGAGTCGACGCGTTAGGCGGACTGGAATTGGGAGCGGTACCACTCACAGGTATTGCGATTGCGAAGGCCGGAAAGGGGTCGAGCCTCCGTGGATTTCTAGTTCGTAAGGAGGCAAAGGGCCGAGGTGGGCGAAAAACTGGAAATCCTCCTGGGATTGAGGGCTCAACCCTTCGAAAAGGTGACCGTGTAGTGTTGCTTGAAGATGTAACTACAACGGGGGGGTCCGCTCTGAAAGCCGCTAATCGACTAATCGACATGGGGTGCGATGTAGCGGCTTGTATTACGATTCTTGACCGAGAGGAGGGAGGGCAAGACGCCTTCCAATCTGCTGGAATTAGCTTGCATCCGCTCATTGTTCGTTCGGACGTGTCTGGTGAGTGAATGTCGGAGCATGTAATAGATTCGAGCGAACCATACCATCCTGAGAAACTCGAGAAAAAGGATTACGTCGGAGCTGCGGCTTATTTTGAATTAGATTTGCGAACAGGTACAGTTGTGAAAGTTGAAGAGTTTCCAGAGATGCGTAAACCTTCTTACAAAATCGAGGTTGATTTTGGCCCAATTATTGGCAAGCTTTGGAGTTCGGCTCAGATTACCAACTATTCTCGAGCGGAGTTAGTTGGACGAACTGTAGTTGGAGCATTGAATCTCGGTGACAAGACGTTACCAACCGGTTTTGTTAGTCAGTTCCTTGTTTTGGGGGCCTTAGATCCCGATGGTACGGTAAGGTTACTAGAACTTCCAGAGGGAGTCAAACCCGGGTCGATGGTTGCATAGAATTGAATCGCTATGCTATTGGACTAGACGCCACTCGTTGATGCCATGCCTACTATGGTTAGAATGACGACTAGCGCTGGAGATATTGACATTGCACTGTATACAGAGGATTGCCCTGAGACAACAGGCAACTTCCTCAAATTGGTGGATGAGGAATTTTACAATGGATTACACTTTCACCGCGTAATCAAGAATTTCATGATACAAGGTGGGTGCCCTAGGTCGAAGGATCCCTTCGATGGAAGAGCCGGAACAGGGGGTCCGGGTTGGAAGATTCCTTGCGAGCCATCTGCATTGGCAAAAAAACACGATAGGCCAGGATTATTTTCTATGGCAAATGCTGGCCCTAACACTGGTGGCTCGCAATTCTTTCTTACGACGGTGCCAACACCTTGGTTAGACGGAAATCATGCTATTTTTGGCGAGGTAGTTGCAGGTATGGATAACGTGTACAAAATAGAGAACTGTGATACGAAGCCTGGAGACAGGCCTTACGACCCACAAAAAATCATCTCTGTTCAGAGATTAGAAGAGTAATCGTTGCATAGAAAGCCAATAATTAATTTTATTAATAACTAATTAACGGCCTATTTAT